>Ga0210396_10000344_pt1 | contig 65258 bp, 53 predicted proteins | sample IncBWH17OmetaG_FD_155466 | JGI IMG/M metagenome (GOLD analysis project Ga0210396, IMG submission 155466) | Forest soil microbial communities from Barre Woods Harvard Forest LTER site, Petersham, Massachusetts, United States - Inc-BW-H-17-O ... | reverse complement strand
ACAAACGCCCGCCGCAACAGCCCAAACAGCGCGCCCTGTGGAGTCTGGGCATGCACAATCCGTTCCCGGGGAATCGTCGCCGTCACAATCGCACCCTCTGCCGTCCGTTCCACCTGCTTGATCGTGTCCACGGCAGGCAGCCCTACAATCGCCGCGCCATGCTTCGCAATCGCATCGATCGTCCGCTCAATCGTCGCCGGATCGATCAGTGGCCGCACGGCATCATGCACCAGCACCACATCGTCGTCATCGCACTCCAGCGCAGCCAGCGCATTGCCCACCGACTCCTGCCGATGATCGCCGCCCTCCACCATATGCACCCGAGGGCCCAGCTTATATTCAGCCACCTGGGCCTCAACTCGCTCCCGCTCCACACCACGAACCGCAATGCACACAGCATCCACCCGAGGCACCGCCAAAAAGGCCCTCACCGAGCGAACAAGCACCGGCACACCACCAATTTCAAGAAACTGTTTCGGCGCCGTCGTCGACGCACCACCCGCGGCCATCCGCGTCCCTATACCCGCTGCTGGAAGAATCACAAAAACTCGCATAACCACCGGAGTATACAAGACCCGAAGGCTTCCTCTTTCGCAATCGTGTTCAAGCCGGGGCTTAACCCAGCCGAACCGGCAGCGACCTCGGTGTTCGAAAAACCGATCCGCCCTTCCACTCCACCGGTTCCACAAGCTTCGCCCACGCAAACCGTTCCACCAGCGGCCGCGTAATCGTAACCGCAGCCATACGGATCAGACTGGCCCCGACGCACGCATGCGGCCCTGCACCCAGGGCAAGTTGTCCGGTCCCACGGCGCATTACGTCAAACCGGCACGGATCAGCGAAGCGTTCCGGATCGCGATTTGCAGCGAAGACCCGCAGCACGATCCGTTCTCCCTTCTGAATAGCAACCCCACCCAGATCAACATCCTCGGTCGCTCTCCGAAAGAGGATGCGCGCAACTCCGGCATAGCGCAGCAACTCCTCCATCGCCTGTTCCATCAGCTCGGGCTGCTCATGCAACAACTTCCACGCCTCCGGATGCTGCAGCAACGCATACCACGCATTCGCCAGCAGACTCGGCATCGTGTGCGACAGAGCCACAAACCCGGAGTCCCGCAATGGCTCTGGTCCCGAGTGGAACCAGCCTCGAAGCTCAACATTCGCAGACTTCGCATCCGCCCGTAATGTTTGGTCGTAAGGTTCAGCCGCCGACGCCGACACCGGCTCTGCAATCTTCCGTAGTCGCTCGGCATCTTGCGGATCAATCCCCGTCACCATCGCCGCCAGCGCAAGGCACAACGGCCGAGCACAACTTGCAACCAGGTCCACCGTCTCCTCAACCGGCAATCCATCGATCAACTCCTTCACCGCCGGTGTCAGACTTTCGCGCCATTCACGCAACTGCTCCGGAGACAAAGCCTCAACGGTCTCCGCCCGCATTAGCAAATTTCCCTTCTCATCCGGAGGCTCAACGCTCTTTTTGCCGCTGGCCCCCCCAGGCCAAAGTCCCGAAGACCGGAAAGCAGCCAGGACATCCGCGTAGCGGCTCAGTACCCACGCCTCCAGCTCTTCGTCGTAATAAGGCCCTTCAATCTCAGGGGCCATTCGCGAGTCAAGCCGATCGCCGCTCCAGGCAGGCTTCGAAGGATCTTCTCGTCTCGCGTGCATCCCATCTCCCCAAAAGGCAGCGGACCCAGAATAATCCCATCAATGGCGCAGAATCATCTCGTTCGACAATTCAAATCCATTCCGCTCATACAACGGCTTCCCGAATACCGACGCATGCAGCGAAACCACTTTGATCCCACGCCTCCGCGTCTCCTCAACCACAGTCTTCAGTAACGAATAGGCAAGCCCCTGCCCGCGAAACTCAGGGTCAACATAAAAATTCAACAGATAAGCCCGCACCGGCTCCTCATGCATCCAGTGCGGCGGAAACTCCATCAGCCACATTCCCGCACCAGCCGCCACGCGCCCATCCTTCGACGTAAGCCACCCAACATAGCTCCCATCCTCCAGCTTCGCCCGCACCCACGGAACAAACTTCGCGATCATCTTTTCCATTTGCGCGTCATCTGTCTGCACAGAATCCAAAAACATCCTGCGCCGTTGCTCCCCAATCAACTCCGCATCCGCCGTCGTCGCCAATCTCGTCTCGAACATCCCCTCAGTATAAGAACTTTGGTTGTTTGTTTTTACGTCGTCATCCTGAACGGAGTGAAGGATCCCTGTATTTCGCTGTTGTTTGTTTTTTATAGTTGCGTGCACCCCGCAGCCTCCAGAAACTCGCAGCAGCTACCATGGAATCGATGCCTCCCGCACCACTAACCTTCGACCGCACCCACATCCGCCCCGGCGACCGTATCTGCATCGCCATCTCCGGCGGAGCCGACTCCGTCGCCCTTCTCCTCACCCTCCACGCCGCCAACACCACCACGCGTGATTCCCTCGGCGTCGGCCTCAGCGCCGCCCACGTCGACCACGGCATCCGCCCCGCCGAAGAATCCATCGCCGACCGCCAATTCGTCGAAGCCCTCTGCACCCGCCTCGACATCCCCCTTCACTTTCATCGCATCAACGTCCCTGCCCGCGTCGCCCAAACAGGGGAAACCATCGAAGAAGCCGCCCGCGCCGTCCGCTACGACTTCTTCCACTCCCTCATCGCCTCCGGACAAGCCGACTCCATCCTCACCGCCCACACCCTCGACGACCAGGCCGAAACCGTCCTTATGAAGCTCCTCCGCGGAGCCTGGACCGAGGGCCTCAGTGCCATCCACCCCCTCGTCACCGTCCCCGGCTCCCGGCCCGGCAAAATCCTCCGCCCCTTCCTCAACACCCGCCGAGCCGACATCGAAGCCTTCCTCTGCCAATCCAACCAACCCTGGCGCGAAGACTCCACCAACACCGACACCGCCTACACCCGCAACCGCGTCCGGCACGAGCTACTACCCCAGCTCCGAACCTACAACCCCAATCTCGACCAGACTTTAGCCAACCTTGCTGAACTAGCCCGTGAAGAAGAATCCCGCTGGCAAACCGAGCTCGCCCGCCTCCTGCCCCAGCTCATCCTTCCCGGAAAACCCGTCCGTGGCGGAGGCCGTTCCGTCAGCACCACCCCCGGCGACTCCGCCCTGGCCATCGAAATCGACCGCCTCCGCCCCCTCGACCCAGCCCTTCGCCGCCGAGTCCTCCGCGCCGCCGCCCGCCAGCTAGGCGCCCGCCTCTCGTTCGAGGAGACCGCCCGCCTCCTCGCCCTCTGTGGATTTCAGCCCCATCCCACCGTCGCCCCGCGCAACGGAGCCGTCCTCCAACTCGCCAATAACCTCCGTGCCGAGCGCTCTCCACGGGAAATCCGCCTCTCCCGCCGCAGCCCTAACCCTCTATCTCACGCACTTACTCGTTAGTTGCATCAACATTCCCTTTCCTTTCCCCTGAATCGCCCGGCCAAAGAGTAGAATCTTATTACCTGACGGATAGGAGCCATTACCGGGGTGCTGGAACATCTTCTGCCGGCCTTTCGGGAACCCTTCTCCGCTTGTTATCGTCTAAATGATGTGGGGCTTCCAACGTTTCGGCGTTTTACAGCCCGGGTCTACAAACCGTTAGTTCGTAGACCGGAAAATGAGGAAATACGCATTGAACTCGACCGTCAAACAAATTCTGATTTGGGTCTTCATGATCACGTGCCTGGTCTTCCTTTGGCAGTTCGTCGTCAAGGGCACAGGCGCCGGTCAGGAAAAAAACATCAGCCTCACCAATTTGCTCAATGACGCCGACCAGGGCAAGGTCGCCGACGTCACGGTCAATGGGGCTGAGGTCACCGGTCACTATCGCGACGACCCCAAGAACCAGTTCCACACCACCATTCCGGCCAACTACCCCGACATGTACAAGACGCTCCGTGACCACGGCGTCAACATCACCATCAAGGACCAGAACTCCAACGCCTGGCTGGGCTTCCTCATCCAGCTCGCTCCGTTCGCACTCCTTCTTGGCCTCTGGTTCTTCCTCCTGCGCCAGATGCAGTCCGGCGGCAACAAGGCCATGAGCTTTGGTAAGTCCCGCGCCCGCCTGCTCTCCATGCAGCAGAAGAAGATCACCTTCAAGGATGTCGCCGGCGTCGACGAAGCCAAGGAAGAGCTCAAGGAGATCATCGAGTTCCTCCGCGAAGCTCAGAAGTTCCAGCGCCTCGGCGGCCGCATCCCCAAGGGCGTGCTCCTCGTCGGACCTCCGGGAACCGGCAAGACCCTCCTCGCCCGCGCAGTCGCTGGCGAAGCCAACGTCCCCTTCTTCTCCATCTCCGGTTCTGACTTCGTCGAGATGTTCGTAGGCGTCGGCGCATCCCGCGTCCGCGACCTCTTCGAGCAGGGCAAGAAGAACGCTCCCTGCATCATCTTCATCGACGAGATCGACGCCGTCGGTCGTCACCGTGGCGCAGGCCTCGGCGGCGGACACGACGAGCGCGAACAGACCCTCAACCAGCTTCTCGTCGAAATGGACGGCTTCGAGTCCAACGACGGCGTCATCCTCGTCGCGGCGACCAACCGCCCCGACGTTCTCGACCCCGCGCTTCTCCGCCCCGGCCGTTTCGATCGTCGCGTCATCGTCGATCGTCCCGACATCCGTGGCCGCGAAGAGGTTCTCAAGGTCCACTCCAAGAAGGTCCCCATGGCCGAAGACGTCAACCTCAACGTCCTCGCTCGTGGAACACCGGGCTTCTCCGGTGCCGACCTCGCCAACATGGTCAACGAGGCCGCCCTCACCGCCGCCCGCTACAACCGCAAGTCGGTCCACATGTATGACTTCGAAGTAGCCAAGGACAAAGTGATGATGGGCGCCGAGCGCAAGTCGATGCTCCTCACCGACGAAGAGAAGAAGGTCACCGCCTATCACGAGGCCGGTCACACCCTCGTCTCCGCCCTCCGCGAGCACTCCGACCCGCTCCACAAGGTCACCATCATCCCCCGCGGCATGGCTCTCGGCGTCACGGTCTACCTCCCCGAGGAAGACCAGCACACCGTCACCAAGGAGTACCTCGAAACCCGCCTCGCCACCCTCATGGGCGGTCGCTGCGCCGAGGAGATCTTCCTCAAGCAGATGACCACCGGCGCCGGCAACGACATCGAGCGCTCCACCGAACTCGCCCGCAAGATGGTCTGCGAGTACGGCATGAGCAGGATGGGCCCCATGACCTTCGGCAAGAAGGAAGAGCAGATCTTCCTCGGACGCGAGATCGCACAGCACCGCGACTTCTCCGACGAGACCGCTCGCCAGATCGACGCCGAGGTTCGCAGCTTCGTCGACACCGCCTACAAGTCGGCCTACACCATCCTTGAAACCAACCAGGACATCATGCACCGCATGGCAGCCGCCCTGCTCGAGCGCGAGACCCTGGATGCGGCGGAGATCAAGCTGATCATCGAAGGCAAGGACCTCCCTCCGATCAAGTCCGCGCTTGCAGGCGTAGACCCCGGCTCCGGCGGCGAAGCCCAGAAGATCCTCAAACCCGAAGGCGGCCGCAAGCCCGGCTTCGGCGAAGGCCAACCTTCACCCGCATAACTTCTAACCCAACATCAGAAAAAGAAGAGGCAGCCATCAAGCTGCCTCTTCTTTTTGCTGGTTGCTTGTTTTCCTGTTTGTCATCCCGCAGCGAAGCGGAGGGATCTGCGGTTGCCGAGTGACTCGAACCATCTCCCCCAAAATCCGTATAAACCACCATGCTCACGCGACCCTCCCTCCTCCTCAAACTCGAATACGCGATCCTCTCCTTGGCCGCCATCCTCCTATACCACCACCTCCACAACAGCTGGCTCTTCTTCGCCATCCTCTTCCTCGCCCCAGACCTCTCCATGCTCGGCTACCTGGCCAATCCACGCATCGGAGCAGCCTTATACAACCTCGTCCACACCCTCTTTCTCCCACTCACCCTCTTCCTCATCGCCTACCCCACCAATCATCAAACCCTCATAGCAGTCGCCCTCATCTGGACCTCCCACATCACCCTCGACCGCCTTCTCGGCTACGGCCTCAAATACCCCACTTTCTTCAAAGACACCCACCTCCAGCACATCCCCTGAAAAAATACTTCAAAAATCTGCTTATTTTTCATCACCGAAAACACGTCATCCCGATGTCCACGTTTGCCACACATAACACCACATCCTCACCACAAAAACACCACGTCTAACACCCACTTTTGTGAAAAACCCCCTGTAAAAACCACATTCCACCACGACATTTTTTTTCAGACAAAATCCGCAAAATGCGACAATAGAAAACAGCCGCATGCGCCTTCTCACCCTTTCTCTCGTCATCTGCCTCACCGGCTGCGGCTACCATCAGGCCGGCTACGCCACCCACATCCCCCAAAACGTCCACACCATGGCGGTCCCCATCTTCGCCACCAAGGCCCAGGCCTTCCACACCGAGATGCTCTTCACCCAGGCCACCATCCGCGAGCTCAACACCCGCACCAAATACCGCATCCTCACCAGCGATAACCCCGACGCCGACGCCACCCTCCACGGCACCATCCTCTCGCAAACCGTCGCCCCTCTAACCTTCGACTCCACCACGGGGCAATCCTCCAGCTACCTCGTCACCATCACCGCCAAAGTCGTTCTCACCGCCCACGACGGCCACACCCTCTACCAGAACAACGCCATCGTCTTTCGCGAACAATACCAATCCACGCAAGACCTAAGCGGCTTTATCCAGGAAGATTCCCCCGCCGTTCGCCGCGTCGCAAGAGACTTCGCCCAGGGCGTCGTAAGCGATATGCTGGAGTCGTTCTAATGGCTTCCCTCAAATCCTTCGCGGCAACCGACCGCTTCATCTCCGAGATCGCCGCTCCCGCGACCATCCGCCCCGGCTACGTCCTCATCGGCGACGAAGTCTTCCTCTACGACCGCTGCCGCAAAGCCGTCCTCAGCACACTCGCCCCCGAAGACACCCGCGACTTCTGCCTCCACGATCTCGACCTCACCGAGACCAGCATCTTCGAGATCCTCGACCGCGCCCAGACCCCATCCCTCATGGCGCCCTTCCAGGTCATCTTCGTCCGCAACCTCAAAACCCTCTATGGCCGCGGCAGCAAAAAAGAAGAATTCGCCGCCATTGACGCCTACTTCCGCTCACCCAATCCCTCGGCCCTCATCCTCTTCGTAGCCGACCACCTCCGCATCCCCACCGACCTCCGCAAGATGGACTACCAGGACAAAGAGCGCTACGAGCGCATCCGCGAGACCCTCGGCGACTGGTGCGGCATCATCGAACTGGCCCGCGTCGACGAAACCGACGCCATTAAGTGGGTCACCACCACCGCCGAATCCCGCAACGTAAAGTTCGATCCCGACGCCGCCCGCGAACTAGTCGACTCGCTCGGCGCCGACATGATGCTCATCGCCAGCGAGTTCGAAAAGCTCCTCCTCTACGTCTCCGCCCCTGCGCCAGCTGCCGCCCCCAGTAACACCGTCATCCTGAGCGGAGCGCACAGCGCGCAGCCGAAGGACCCCGAGGGATCAAATAGCTCCCCAGCCGTCCCTTCCATTCAGCCACCAGTTTCAACCGAGGCGCCGCAAACTCCGCCCCTTGCCCGCAACCGAGTAACCCTCGGCGACGTAGAAACCATGGTCCTCGCCGCCAAGCAGCGCAGCCTCTACGAACTCACCGACGCCATCTCCGCCAAGGACCGCCCCCGAGCCTTGCTCCTGCTCCACGGCCTCCTCAACGCCAGCGACGGCGGAGAAGACGCAGCCATCGGCCACCTCTACATGCTCGCCCGCACCTTCCGCCAGATGCTCATCATCTCCGAGAAGAACGTCCGCGATCCCCGAGCCATCTGGCAGGTCTTATGGCAAGGCTTCCGCATGCCCCCCTTCGCCGCCGAAGACCTCATCAAGCAAGCCCGCCGCTACAAATCCCGCCGCGAACTCACCCGAGCCATCCGCCTCGTAGCCCGCGCCGACCTCGAACTCCGCAGCAGCCCCGCCAACAAACTCCTGGTCCTAGAGCGCCTAATCCTCGACCTCTCCACCGAACCCAAACCCACAACCTACGAACCCTCCCACCAGTTCGCCATGGAACTCTAGACTCATGCCCGCTGCAAGCAGAGCGCAGAGATGCGCGTATCCGATCGTGTTGCTTCTATCATTTTTCCCAAACGCTAAAGCACAGAACATCGGCATTGACTTGGCAAAATTCGGCTACCTCCATGCTCCAGCAGGGCATCCAGCACCACCCGCATTCAGCGCAATCTCTTATGTTGGCGAAGACACCCTCTTCGTCACTTTTCCGGCGCAGAAGAAGGAAACTGTATACGGCAAACCGTTTGACTATACCGCCGTCACTCTGCATAAAGATGGTTCTCTCATTGCGAAGTCGGTGCTTTCGGGCCTCTGGGAGGATCAGCTTCAACGCCGCTTCATTATTCAGCCGAAATCAAAAATCTTGATCGTCTCCTCTGATGAATTGAGAATCTACGATCTCGATCTAATTTCGTTCAAGTCTTTCAAGCTCCCAGAGAAGCCCCAACTGCGGCTCTCGCCAGACAGAAAGACCATTGTTGTCATGAGCAAAGAAGGTAATGAAGCTTTGGAAACAACGATCTCTCTACCAGAGATGAACACGACTTCCCAGCATCTGCATTTTGATGAGCGCGCCGTTCGCGACGCAGAACTCGCAGTCTCAAATACCGGCGCAGTAGCTCACGCTGTTCGAGACCCCGGCGCTGAGCTAACAATTTCGGTTCCATCAGTTAAGTGGTCGCCTCAATTCACGGTCGGCAAGTATCAGGAACCTCTTTCTTTTATTGCTGAAGATCAGCTGCTCGTCAGTACCATGGCAACAACGCCCTTTCCACCCACTTACCTCTACATCTGGAAGGCCGACGGAAGTATTCAAAAGGTTCACGGCCCTCATGCCGATCTCTACAGAAGCGCCCAGCCCTCGTCAGATGGCAAGCGCATACTCGTTACCGAAACAGACGTCAATTTTTTCACTGCAATGTTGGGCGGCTTCGATTGTGGAGATTGCGGCGAATCGAATCACTATTCCATCATCGATATCCCATCGGCTAAGGCACTCTTCAAGCGACCAAGCCACTGGAACTGCACGCAAGCCCTTTCTCCAAGCGGGAAGGAGATCGCCGAACTCTGCGATGGGATCATTCGCTTTCTTCCAGTTCCCTAAAACCTGACGCCAGGTGCCGGGTGCCCCACACATCGATTCGGATGTGTGGAACATCGTCCGAAGGACGATCGCACTCCTCAACCTCCAATATCTATTCCGTGATCACACGATCCGCCCATTCAATCAGTGACACGAATATCGTCGGATTACCAAACTTCGCTCCATAGTTGTTCAGATCCGCTTCAGTCACACCCCTCGCCCGGGAACACGCACCGCAAGCGTAGATCTGAACATGCTTAGCAGCCACCTTATCCAACGTCTCTCCTACAGGTGGCCACCCAACTGGAGTCACCGCATTGGCGAGCGTCTTTCGCATCAGCCCAACTGCCTCTCCCAGCAGAAAAATCTGCACCTCGTGTCCAGCTTCCGCGAGAGCCAACCCATGCAGGAAGGGAAACGCCGCCTTGGTTGGATCATCGGAGCCCCACGCACTCTTCATCATGATTTTGAGCGGCTTGCGCGTCGCTTGTCCCCCGAGAGAACTACCAGCCACAGCGAAAGGCAGAGCCGCCAATTGCGCAAATCGTGACAGAAATAGTCTACGTATCATGAGCTTCTCCCTAGCGTGGAAGAATCTTACGCCGGGTGCCCCCATTATCTCGACTCTAAGATGTAGAACGTTCTTCACACTCGCATGCGGCGCCAATCATTCGCATGTTTGTTCACACAGCTTTAGGCCCTCTCGCCTCTTTCGCCTTGCGCAGAAAAGTCATCGAAACATAGGCCCCAACCCAGGACCCCGCAGCCGCAAAACACACATAGGCCCAATTCTTCGTATAACTGATAACGGCGAACGCCGACAGAAGATACCAGACACTGCTCCAGGTAGCAGCCGGCACGCGCCGTTGCGACGATACCGCTGAATTGAACATCACATACACTGCATCCGTGGCAGCAGTGGATAGCGACACACCGAACGCCAGCCAGGGATCAAGGTGCACCATAATCCATACCTCCTCGATAATCTTTTTGCGGGGAACCAGTCTCATCTTAGCCAAAACCCGTGTAAACCATGCCAGAGCTACCCGACATCACGGCCTACCTCTCCGCCCTGGAGCCACGCATCGTAGGCCAACCCCTCACCCACATCCGCATAGCCAGCCCATTCCTCCTCCGCACCGTCCAGCCCCGCATCGAAGCCCTCGAAGGCCACACCGTCACCTCCCTCCGCCGCATCGGCAAACGCATCGCCATCGAGTTCGACAACGGCCTCTGGCTCGTCCTGCACCTCATGATCGCGGGCCGTCTTCACTGGCGCCCCGTCGGAGCCAAACTCGGCGGCCGAAACAATCTCGCCGCCTTCGACTTCCCCAACGGCTCCCTCGTCCTCACCGAAGCCGGCTCCAAACGCCGCGCCTCCCTCCACCTCTTCTCCAACGAAGACGCCCTCAAAGACATCGACCCCGGAGGCCTGGATCTTTTCAAAGACGACGTCTTCGCCACCGATCTCGAAGGCTTCCGCACCGCACTCACCGCAGAAAACCGCACTCTCAAGCGAGCCCTCACCGACCCCCGCATCCTCTCCGGCATCGGCAACGCCTACTCCGACGAGATCCTCCACGCCGCCCACCTCTCCCCCATCCAACTCACCCACAAACTCACCGACGAGCAATGGCAACGCCTCTTCACCGCAACACGCGAAACTCTCAAACTCTGGATCGACCGTCTCAACTCCGAAGCCGCCCAAGCCTTCCCCGAAAAAGTAACCGCCTTCCGCAAAGACATGGCCGTCCACGGCCGCTTCGGCCAACCCTGCCCCACCTGCGGCCAACCCATCCAGCGCATCCGCTACGCCGACAACGAGACCAACTACTGCGCCGACTGCCAAACCAACGGAAAAGTCCTCGCAGACCGCAGCTTGTCGCGTCTGCTCGGTGCAGACTGGCCTCGCACGCTCGATGAACTCGAAGCTTTAAAGAAGCGTTAAATTCCAGAAATCAACACCGTTAACACCCGCTCTATGGACAGATTTCAAACGCCCAGCCGTCTCTATTAAGCCCAAAGTCCATCTGGACTCCCCTCATCGCCCGGCGTATGATTCCGGCCCATGAGCCAACCCGATATCCAATCCACCGACACCTACTACTTCAGCGTGGTGCATTACCATCCAATTGCCGTTCTGATCGCTCTCTTGCTGGCCGCGCTTATCGTCATCATTCCTTACTGGAAGATCTTCGGTAAGGCTGGCTTTCCACGCATCCTTGGCATTTTCATGATCATTCCTCTTGTGAACCTGATCCTACTTTATGTTCTGGCCTTCTCTCGATGGAGGGTCCTCCCATCGCAAACCGAGAACCAATAGGCGAAGCAAACAAATCGCGTCACTTGACTTAACCTGAGAGCAAAAGGGGCCCGGCACAGACGCCGGGCATTTTCATTGAGCAGACAGCCACATCGAAGTAAGACCTTAAGCCATTTCATTCGAATACTTTAGGACTTTTAAGTAGGGAGAGGGGGTACTATCATACAGTCGAGCCAACACCCTCAATCCGCGAGCGAGGACCAGTTACCAATGGACCTTCATCAACCGACGCTGGATAGTCCCCATAAAAATCTCTGGAAGCAGATCACCCTGTTCCTCCTGACCCTTGGCATCGTCGTCATCTGCATCCTCATTCTCTATCCATTCCTCCCCGGCATCATCGGAGCCATTGTTCTCGCCGTCATTACACAGAGGCCCTACATCTGGCTTACGCACAAAATCAAAAACCGCAATCTCTCCGCCGGCGTCGCGGTCATTCTCGTCATTCTCAGCGTTATCATTCCCAGCTTCTTCCTTGTGCAGGACCTCGTTCAGGGCACGAGCACCATGGTCATCTTTCTCCGCAGCGACGTCCCCCAACAGACGATCACCGGCTTTCTCATCAAATATCCGACCATCGCCGCTGACATTCAAGCCGTCTCAAACAACGTTGATCTACAGAGCGCCATCCGTTCCATCACAGCCTACCTCGGTGGCATGCTCACTGGCGTACTCGGCTATTCCTTCGGAGCCCTAACCCAGCTCGTTATCATGCTCTTCATCCTCTTCTTCCTCTATCGCGATCAAGAGATGGCCATCGCCTTCACTCGTTCTGTCCTTCCCCTCAGTGACGACGAAACCGGCGAGTTGCTCGAAAGCCTGCGACTCACGATCTACGCAACAGCGCTCGGCAGGCTTGCTCTCGCCGCCATTGAAGGCGTACTCGCCGGTGCTGCCTTCTGGGTCCTCGGCGTTCCAAACACAATGCTATGGACACTTGCGACTGTCATTGTCGGCATACTCCCAGCCGTAGGCGCCAGTGTCGTATGGATACCTATCGCTCTTTTCCTCGGATTCACAGGCCACTGGGGCAAGGCCGCCCTGCTCGCGGCTTGGGGAATTGTTGTCATCAGCAGCATCGACAACTTTCTCTATCCCGTGCTCGTAGGCTCCAAACTCAGCCAGCACACCGTCGGCATCCTGCTCGCGATCCTCGGCGGCGTTGTCATATTCGGCCTCTCCGGTGTGATCCTCGGCCCCCTGGCCTTCACCATCGCCTCCACGCTCCTGGACTTCTGGCGCAGACGCAACAACGCCCTCCCTTCCCACGTTTCACCCTAACCTTCAAGACCCTGTCCTCCAGTTGACAGCCCCTCTACAGAGGCGAACACTTATCTATTGGAGGAACCAACCTCTCTTTATGAAGACTGAAACGGCTACCCCCATCGCAACCCTCACAACCCCTCCAACAACCAACAAGCACCTCATCCGCTGGGTCGAAAAAATGGCAGACCTCACCCAGCCCGATCACATCCACTGGGTCGACGGCTCCCAGGCCGAATACGACTTCCTCTGCGATCAGCTCGTCAAAGCAGGCACCTTCACCCGACTTAATCAGGATCTTTGGCCCGGCTGCTTCTACGCCCGCTCCGCCCCCAACGACGTCGCCCGCGTCGAAGACCGCACCTTCATCTGCTCCCTCTCCAAAGACAACGCCGGCCCGACCAACAACTGGGAAGACCCCTTTACGATGCGCCGCAAGCTCAAGCAGCTCTTCCGCGGCTCCATGCAGGGCCGCACCATGTACGTCCTGCCGTACTCCATGGGTCCCATCGGCTCTCCAATGACCCAAATCGGCGTCCAGCTCACAGACTCCGCCTACGCCGTCGTCAACATGCGCATCATGGCCCGCATCGGCGCTCCTGTCTTCGCTGAAATCGACAAAGACATCAAGCGCGTCGTTCCCTGCATGCACTCCGTAGGCGCGCCCCTCGCCCCCGGCGAGCAGGACGTCCCCTGGCCCTGTAACGACGAAAAATACATCGTTCACTTCCCCGAGACCCGCGAGATCTGGTCCTACGGCAGTGGCTACGGCGGCAATGCCCTCCTCGGCAAAAAATGTTTCGCCCTCCGCATCGCCTCCAACATCGCCCGCGACGAAGGCTGGATGGCCGAGCATATGCTCATCCTCGGCGTCGAATCTCCAACACACGAAAAGACTTACGTAGCCGCCGCCTTCCCAAGCGCCTGCGGCAAAACCAACTTCGCCATGATGATCCCGCCCGCAGGCTTCGACGGCTGGAAGGTCTGGACCGTAGGCGACGACATCGCTTGGATCAAGCCCGACGCCGACGGCCAGCTTCGCGCCATCAATCCTGAAGCCGGTTTCTTCGGCGTAGCCCCCGGAACCAGCCCGAAGACCAACCCCAACGCCATGGCAACCCTCGCCCGCAACACCATCTTCACCAACGTCGCCCTCACCCCCGAAGGCGGAGTCTGGTGGGAGGGCATGACCGACACCCCACCCGCCGAATGCCTCGACTGGCGAGGCGAGCTCTGGACACCTGAAATAGGCAAGCAGACCGGAAAACCCGCCGCCCACCCCAACGGACGTTTCACCGCGCCCGCCAGCCAGTGCCCCACCATCGATCCCGACTGGGAAGCTCCCGATGGAGTTCCCATCTCGGCCATCATCTTCGGCGGTCGCCGCAGCACCACGATGCCCCTGGTTTATCAGGCATTTAACTGGTCCGGCGGGGTCTACGCCGGCGCCACCATGGGCTCCGAAACCACAGCCGCTGCCGGAGGTGCCCTCGGCAAAGTCCGCCGCGACCCCATGGCCATGCTGCCCTTCTGCGGCTACCACATGGGCGACTACTTCCGGCATTGGCTTCGCATGCAGCGCAACCTCTCCTCCACTCCACGCGTCTTCCACGTCAACTGGTTCCGCAAGGACGAGAACGGCAAGTTCCTATGGCCCGGATACAGCGAAAACATGCGTGTTCTCAAGTGGATAGTCGATCGCGTCCGTGGCCGCGCCTTGGGTAAGGAAACGCCGATCGGCTGGACCCCCCACTTCGACGATATCAACTGGAAAGGACTGGACTTCGCCCGCGAAACCTTCGACAAGCTGCAGGAGGTTGACCGGACGGCCTGGCGCCGGGAAGTCATGGATCACGAGGAGCTTTTCCTCGCCCTGCACGATCATCTGCCCGCGGAGATGATCTACGAGCGCGAACTCCTGATTTGCAGGTTGTGATATTGAAACCAGCCCGAAATTGGAGATTTCACGCGATTCCCGCCCGCGGAAAGCTCGGAAATACACCCCATTTCTCCACAATCCTGCTATTGACTCTATCCGGTAATCGAATTATCTTAGAGAAGTGGCAAGACTCCCTTCGGGTTGAGTCAGTCATAACGAAGTCCACCCACTTCGTTGCTTTACAGGAATACCCACGCAACAGCCCCCACCGCGCTGCGTGGGTTTCCCTTTTAAGCCCCACTTTTTTGACCCGCCGACTTGACGCATCTCCATAAAACCTCTAGCCTTTCCACATGGGATTGATGCACATCGCAGCTTGTAGCTGTTGCCTCTGTTGTAAGGGCAATTGTTGCTGCTGCGTCGGAGCCTCCCTCACCTAAGCGAATCGACCGAATCGAGCTTAGAGAATCTCAGGAACCCACGTATCAGCGCAAAGCGCGATATGTGGGTTTTTCTTTTTGCACCCGAAACTTCAACACCGATCTCAGGAGTCACGCATGGCAGACCTCAACCAGACCCGCACGACAGCCGGACGCATCAACATCGACCTCATCGCGATCGGCATCGGCCTTACACTGGCAGCCCTCATCCGCTTCAATATCCTGCCCTCCATCTCCTTCTAATCAGCATGTCCGCCCACACCATTCCGAGTCCCATCGAAACCACGGCGCTCTCCCCCGCGAGACGTCTGCTCGGTGTGCTTCCGGGAATGGCCCTCCTCTTTGGCATCGGCCTGCTAGGCAAGCTCATCGAGCAGACCGAGACATCGCTTCACACCCGCTACCCTCGCCTCGCGGTTCCGCACATCGAATACGTCCTCTGGGCCATCGTCCTTGGGCTTCTCATCAGCAACACCGTAGGCGTCGCCCCAATCTTTCGCTTCGGTGTCGCAACCTACGAGCTCTGGCTGAAACTCGGCATCGTCCTTGTAGGCGCGAAGTTTCTCCTGCAAGATGTCCTCCACATCGGCGGCCTCTCCCTCGGATTGGTAGCCGTCGAGCTGATTCTCTCGCTCAGCGTAATGACGTTGCTCGGCCGCCTCTTCAAGCTGCCTCCAAAACTGACAAGTCTGCTCGCCATCGGCAGCAGCATCTGCGGCGTTACAGCCATCATGGCTGCTCAAGGAGCCATCGAGCCTGAAGAGGAAGACACCTCCACCGCCATCGCTGCCATCCTTACACTCGGCGCAATCGCCCTCTTCACCTTCCCCGCCATCGGCCACATGCTGCACATGAGCCAGCAAGGCTACGGCATGTGGGCCGGCCTCGCCGTGGACAACACGGCCGAATCGCTCGTCACCGGCGCTCTCTACGGCGAAGAAGCAGGCCGCTGGACCGTGCTCGCAAAGACAGCACGCTCATCGTTCATCGGCTTCGTCGTACTCGCCTACGCGGTCTACTGGTCTTCTCGCGGACTGGCTCCCGACGTTCCACACAAGGGCCTCTTCCTCTGGAACAAGTTCCCCAAGTTCATCCTCGGGTTCCTCGCCATCTCCATCCTGGCGACCGCTGGCTTCTTCACCCACGGTCAGCTCACCAGCCTTTCGAACCTCTCGCGCTGGGCCTTCCTTCCAGCCTTCGCTGGAGTCGGTCTGCGGACAAATCTGCGTGGTCTCGTCGGCCAGGGATGGCGGCCACTCGTCGTTGGCATCCTCGGCGAGATATTCATCGCGCTCATCACATTGGCGCTGGTCTATTGGAGCTTCAACCACGGAGTCACCCGATGATGCCTCATCGCTCTACTTCGGTTAGCTTCAACGCACTCATGCGAATGTGCCAGGAACAGTGTGCCCGCTGTTGTTGTCGCCTCTAAGCGAGAACCAGCTCATTCCCTCTTCAAAAACAATTAATAGCCTTGCCTGAAAACGGCGAGCGCTCTGTCACACATCTTTCGGAGCACATCATGCAAGTTCGCACCCGTAAATTCTCTCCAGCCGAAATCCTTCTCATTGGCGCACTGCTTCTCTTCTTCGCTCTCTGCGCTCTGCGTGGAGAAGCTCAGGTGGTCGGCGGCACGCTCGCTGGCGTAATCACAGATGAAACGGGAGCCGCACTATCCAACGTCGCCGTCCTCGTACACAACGACGAGACCGGAAACGAGCGCAACCTCACAACCGGCCCCGACGGTCGCTTCTCCGCGCCATCGATTCCTGTGGGCACCTACACCATTACGGCCCAACACGAGGGATTCGCCACGCAGCACCGGACCGGCATTCCACTCACCGTCGGCCAAAGCAAACAGATCGACCTCACGCTCACAGTCAACGCGGTGGACCAGCAAATCACCGTCGAAGACAAACCAGCCATCGTCAATCTCTCCACAGAGCAAACCTCCGGCCTCGTTGACGAGCGACAGATCAAGCAGCTCCCTCTCAACGGACGAAGCTACGACCAGCTCATCACGTTGAACCCCGCCACCGTGAACTACACCGGCCAGCGCTCCGGCGGCGTAGGCACCTCAAACTCCTCCGTAGGCAATATGTTCGCCATCTCCGGCCGTCGCCCGCAGGACAATCTCTTCCTGTTGAACGGCGTCGAGTACACCGGAGCCTCCCTCATCAACGTAACCCCCGGCGGCACCAGCGGACAGCTTCTTGGAGTCGACGCCGTCCGCGAGTTCAACGTAGTGAAAGACACCTACTCCGCCAGCTACGGCAAGCGCCAGGGCGCGCAAATCTCAATCGTAACCGCATCAGGCACAAATAAACTCCACGGCTCTGTCTACGAGTTCCTCCGCAACTCCGCGCTCGACGCACGCAACGACTTTGACCACTCGAACATTCCCAACTTTCAGCGAAACAACTTCGGCGGCTCACTCGGCGGCCCCATCCGCACCGACAAGCTCTTCCTCTTCGGCAACTACGAAGGCTACCGCCAGAACCTCGGCCTCTCCGATGTAACACTAGTCCCCGATAACGCCTCCCGCGCCGCCGCAGCCGCCAGTGTCAAACCACTCCTCGCCCTCTGGCCCGTACAGAACGGCCCTGAGCTTGGCGGCGGCATCGCTTACGCCTACTCCAACCCACTCCAGCACATTCGCGAAGACTTCGGCACCACGCGCTTCGACTACAACATCAGCCCGAAGGATCTCCTCTTCAGCGTCTACACCATCGACGACTCGATGGCGAACACCCCCTCCGCCAATCCATACTCACTGGTCAACGAGACGCTCCGCGAACAAGTCCTCAGCACCCAATGGCAGCACGTCTTCTCGCCAACCCTGCTGAACACAGCACGCGTAGGCTATAGCCGTGCCGCCTACTTCTTCACCGGCGCCATTCCCTCCGAGATCGGCGCCAACATTCCCGGCTGGGTCGCAGGTAAGCCAGTAGGCGCCATCGTCATCGCTGGCTCCACAGCCTCCAACGGAGCCTCCCAAATCACCGGGGCGGGCGCCAACGTAGGCAGCAACAACACCGCCGTTCGCAACCTCTTCACCTTCGACGATCACGTCTTCTTCACCCGTGGCCGCCATCAGATCGAAGCCGGAGGATGGACACAGCTTCTCCAATCCAACGACAACCTCGCGCAAAACCAATACGGCCAGGCCAGCTTCTCCACACTCTCATCCTTCCTCGCCGGCACTGTCGCAACGTTTACCGTAGTACCCGCGCCAACAGCTCTAAACTGGCGCTCAACCCAATACGCTGGCTACCTCGAAGACACGGTCCGTCTCACTCCCCACCTCGAACTCCGCGCTGGCTTCCGCTTCGAAGGCACCACAGGCTGGGACGAGGCACAAGGTCGCGCCGCCAACTACGCCATCAACAACGGAATCATCGCAACCACCCCCACCATCGGCTCCAGCGCTCTCACCGTCAACAACGCAAAGTTCCTTCCTGAGCCACGCGTCGGCCTCGCATGGGATCCCCACGGCAACGGCCGCACCGCGCTTCGCGGAGGCTTCGGCATCCACCGCGCTCTCCTCGACAACCTCGACTACCGCCTCGACCAGACCGCCCCCTTCAACACCACCGTCTCGGTCAAAAACGTCCCCGTAAGCAATCTCCACTTCACGACGACGAGCACACCTCCCGCAGGAAGCCTCATCTCACCCTCCAACGTCCAACCCGACATCCAGACCCCCACAGTCCTCTCCTGGTACTTCAAAGTCGAGCAACAGATCGCCCCCAACACCTCGCTTACCGTGGGCTACATCGGCTCTCACGGCTACCACCAGATCCTCTCCGAAGACCAAAACGAGCCCGTCCCTGTAACCTGCCCCAACCCCGCGTGCCCCTCAGCACTCGCAGCAGGCACAACCTACTTTCCTTCGACAGTCAAAGCCAACCCACTCGTCGCAAACACCACCTCCTGGGTCTCCGAGGGCACCAGCCTCTATAACGGCCTCGAAGTCGACGTCCGCCGCAACTACGCAAACGGCCTCCAACTCCGCGGAAACTACACCTGGTCCAAGAACCTCGACAACGGGTCCGCCTGGAACACCAGCGTAAGCGGCAACACCCCCGCCTTCGTCTCCAACCCCTTCAATCCCAAGGCCGACTGGGGCCCCGCGGCCACTGACGTCCGCCACCTCGTAGGCATCAATGGCACCTACGATCTCCCCTTCGGCCGCAGCGGTCTAACGACCTCCAACGCCTTCACCAACCGCCTCATCTCCGGATGGACCGTAAGCACCATCACCGCGCTTCAAACCGGCTTCCCCTTCACCCCACAGCTCGGCTACAACCCCACCGGCTCCGGCGACACACGCAACCCCGTCCGCCCCGACGTCAACCCCAACTTCCACGGCAATCTCTATCCCGGCACAGCCTCCCAGTTCTTCAACCCCGCCGCCTTCCTCACCCCCGCAGCAGGAGCCATCGGCAATCTTCGCCGCGACACCCTCACCGGCCCCAACCTCATCGACTTCGACGCTTCCCTCCTGAAGACCACGCAGTTCACCGAACGCCTCCACGCCCAATTCCGCGCCGAGTTCTTCAACGTCCTCAACCACACCAACCTCACCACACCCAACCCGGTCATCTACTCCTCCGGCCCCACCCCCACGGCTCTCACCGCAGCCTCAGTAGCCAGCCCCACGGCAGGTGTAGTCACCGCAACCGCCACCAGCTCAAGGCAGATTCAGTTCGGCCTCAAGCTCCTCTTCTGAACCCACGGCGAGGCAGCCAATCCTGCCTCGCCGCCCTCCCTACTCTCAGGCTCGCACAAACCCGTAAACTGGATTGAGCGATGCCTCTCGAAACCCCCAACTCGGGCCCACTCGTCGCAGTAGCCAACCCCAAGCCCAGCGGCTTCGCTCCCCTCAAAATCCCTCTCTTCCGCGACCGTTGGATCGCCAGCACTGTCTCCTCCGTCGGCACCTGGATGCAGGACACCGCTGGCACCTGGCTGATGACCTCCCTCACGCCATCCCCGCTGCTGATCGCCCTCATGCAGACCGCGGCCAGCCTCCCCGTTCTCCTCCTCGGCCTCCTCGCCGGAGCCACCGCCGACATCTTCGACCGCCGCAAGCTCCTCATCTTCTGGCAGGCATGGATGCTCGGCTCCGTAGGCATCCTCGCCGTACTCACTTTCTTCGGCTATGTCTCGCCCTGGGCGCTCCTCGCCTTCACCTTCCTCCTCAACATCGGCTCCGCCATGAACAACCCCGCATGGCAAGCCATCGTCCCCGAGCTAGTCCCCCGCGAGCTCATCCCCGACACCGTCTCCCTCAATGCCGCCAGCAACAACCTCGCCCGAGCCGTAGGCCCCGCACTCGGCGGCCTCATGGTCGCTGGCTTCAAAAGCACCCACACCGGCGCAGGATCGGTCTTCTTCCTCAACGCCCTCTCCTTCGCCGGAGTCATATGGGTCCTCTTCAACTGGAAGCGCATCCCCCTCTTCAAATCAGCACTCCCCTCCGAACGCATCGCCGCCTCCATCCGCTCCGGCATCCGTTACGTTCGTTACGCTCCCGATCTCCAGGCATCCCTCGCCCGAGCCTTCACCTTCACCTTCTTCGTCTCCGCCATCTGGTCGCTGCTCGCCGTCGTAGCCCGCCGCGACCTCCAGCAAGGAGCATTCGGCTACGGCATCCTCAACGGCTCTCTCGGCGTCGGAGCCGTCATCGCGGCCACACTCCTACCTCGTATTCGCCATCGCTTCACAGCCGACCAGATCCTCACCACATCCACCCTCTACAACGTCTTCACCCTTCTCATCCTCGCCTTCGTCCACTACCCCGCCATCGTCATCGCCACGCTCATCCTCTCCGGCTTTGCGTGGACCAGCACCATGTCCACCATCAATGTCTCCGTTCAACTAGCCGTCCCCGCCTGGGTCCAGGCACGAGCCCTTGGAGCCTACCTCATGACCTTCCAGGGCGGCATGGCCTTTGGCTCGATCCTGTGGGGGTTCATCGCCGAGCACACCACCACCCCCATCGCCCTCGCCTCCGCCGCCGGAGGCCTCCTGGTCACCCTTCCACTCGTCCATCGATTTCACATTCTGCAGGGCCCAGTACCCGACCTCTCGCCCTATCAATGGAAGCGCCCCGCGCCCCAGCTCATCTCCATCCCGGGCATCGACGACGAGCCCACCGACGGCCCCGTCCGCGTCTCCATCGACTACCGCATCCCCATCGAAAACTACGCCGAATTCACCCAGGCCATCCACGAGCTGCGCGGCGTCCGTCTTCGTGACGGAGCACTCCGCTGGGGCATCTATCGCGACGCCGCCGACCCCGAACACCTCAACGAAACCTTCCTCATGGAGTCCTGGCTCGACTACCTACGCTCACGCGAGCGCCACACATCCGCCGACCACAAGGTCCACGACCGCGTCCGCGCCCTGCACCGCGACGAGGCCCCTCCCACCACCTCGCACCAGATCTACGCCAAAGAGATCTCCAATCCCACACCTCCCGTCGGGGACGAATCGCTCGCGGCGAATTCAGCTAACCCGCCTTACGAAACGTAAGATTCACGCGGTTCGCACCCAACACGGTGTGATGCCCCTGCTTCAACGGCATCACACCGTGATACCGCAGCCGCGCTGGCCCTCCCCACACTACAACGTCGCCATGCTCCAACTGCACCCGCCGCGTCTTGTCCCCACGCTCCATTCCCCCAAACAAAAACACCGCTGGCACACCAAGCGATACCGAGACGATCGGCGCGTCATAATCCCGTTCGTTCTTGTCCTGATGCAGCGACAGCTTAGCCCCAGGCTCATAACGATTGATCAAACAGGCATCCGGAACAAACTGCGAAAAACCAGCCTCCTCAGCCGCATCCACCGCCAGTTTCAAAAACGGCTCCGGCATCGGAGGCCAGCTCTCTCCACTCTCCGGATCGACAGCGTCATAGCGATACCCAGTCTTATCCGTCACCCAGCCCAGCGCACCACAGTTCGTCATCGCAACCGACATCCGATGACCTCCCGGCGTCACCATATGCCGAAACGGAGCTCTCCGCGTAACATCTCGTAGCCCCTCCAGCACCGCCGCCTCATTTACCAGTGCAAACCCACGCAGAAGAACCGCACCCGTAGCCAGCAACTCCCTCTCAAACCCCGTACCGTCCTTCTCTCCAAATAAGCTCATCGTCATAAGGACCTGGTCATCAGATGGAACAGCGGCGTGAAAGGTGAAAGTCTTACCAGCAACTGCAACTCTCGCCCCGTACCGCTTTTAGCCCTTCGACGATGAGGATGGGCAAAGCTGCCAGAGCTGCGACTGAATCGACCCAGCGAATGTGAAAGACCGCATTCACAGCAAGACCAAAGAGCGTAATGGCAGCAAGATAGGCGCACGTTGCTGACTGAACCGCGTCGGCGGCAAGAGCGCGATTGTTGGTCATTCGCGCAACCTTGCGCTTAAGCCATGCGAGCACCGGCATGACGATCAGAGCTGCTATAGTGATCGCGATCCCGCTGTAGCTAACCTCAGGCCGAATGTCATACATAAGGGAAAGTGCAGCCATAATCGCTACAATTCCTGCGAGTGCAAAGAGCAGAATGCCGGCAAATCGGGCAGCACGCTCCTTCGTCAGCGGAAATGACGGGACAAAAGACAGTAGGGCGACGCTTGCAGAGAGCAATTCAACTAGGCTGTCCGCCCCGAAAGCCAGAAGCGAAGCGCTCTGCGCCGCATAGGCAGCGTACAGGGCAATCACAGATTCAACCAGCATCCATGCCAGAGTGATGCCCTGAAGTCCGAGGACTATCCCCGGTATCTCTGCAGTGCGCGGTGCGCAGTGCCGCGTGCTCTCCGTGATCGGAATTGGCTGACTCATCTCAACATTCATTTTCCATCATCTTCGCAATTGACTATGTATCGGTTCAGGATGAGGGATGAGCATCGCGTGCCGTAAAGATAGCTCTTTCATCATGTCGAAGAAGAAGACCGGAATCTTGCGACAACCAGACAAAATCCAATTAGACATCTTCAAAAACCGCTCTTCATTCTCAATTTTTCCCCGTTTTTCCTTGTCAAGCCCCGAAACGACTTAAATGCAAGAAAACAAAGCAAATATAGTTTGCAAAAGAGTTTTACTCAATCCGCTATACTAATTACAGAGTCAAAAAAAGCCCCGGCTAAAACCGGGGCTTTTGCTATTAAACGCTCTAAATCCTTTAGAAAGACGAATTTATCCGTAACCCTTTTATAATGACGATTTTACAAAGATCAAATTTGACAAATCTATGAATATAAAAGACTTACGAGCAGGATACCCCCAGGGGGGTATCCTACATCCCAACCCTACAGTGCCGAACCAAACGCCAGATCGATCAAGGTCTTCTCCTCGATCTCATGCGCCTTGGCCGAGCCCGTCGCCGGTGTCGCACTCGCGCTACGCTTCACGCTAAGCACAGCGCGATCGCCAGCCATGCGCCGCAGCTCCGGCATCACGTAGAAGAGAGCCCCCATGTTGGCCGGCTCCTCCTGCACCCAGACGATCTCCTGGGCACCAGGACGCTGGTCCAGCGCAGCCTGCAGCTCTTCTTCGGGCCACGGATACATCTGCTCGAGGAAGATGATGCCGACGCTCATGTCCTTGCGCTTCTCACGCTCGACACGAAGATTGTGCCCAATCTTTCCGCTGCACACCAGCAGACGGCGCGGGTTCTGCACCTCGTTGTCCGGCAGCACATTCAGGAACCGCTCGCGCGAGAAATCCGCCAGTGTCGAGGATGCGTCAGGATGCCGCAACATGCTCTTCGGCGTAAACACAATCAGAGGCTTGCGCCATGGACGCAACGCCTGCCGACGCAATAGATGGAAGTACTGCGCCGCAGTCGAAGGCTGGCAGATCTGGATATTATCGTTCGCAGCGAGCTGTAAATACCGCTCAATGCGCGCACTTGAGTGCTCCGGTCCCTGGCCTTCATAGCCATGCGGCAGCAGCATGACAAGACCTGAGAGCAGTCCCCACTTGGCCTCGCTCGCCGCAATGAACTGATCGACGATAATCTGCGCGCCGTTAGCGAAGTCACCAAACTGGGCCTCCCACAGTACGAGAGCCTCAGGGTAGTCTCGAGAGAAACCATACTCGAAGCCAAGAACAGCGGCCTCGGAGAGCAGTGAGTTATAGACTTCAAACTTCGCCTGCTTCTCGCTCAGATGAGCAAGCGGAGCATAGCGGACCTCAGTCTCGGTATCAATCATCACCGCATGCCGCTGATTGAACGTTCCGCGCTGCGAGTCCTGTCCGGTGAGCCGCACTGGAGTTCCCGCCTCCAGCAGCGAAGCAAACGCCACCAGTTCCGCCATGCCGTAGTCGAAAGGCCGCGCACCGGTGCCCATCTCCAATCGCTGCTCAAACAGTTTTTTCACCTTCGGGTGAATATGAAAATCGCTCGGATACTTCGTCACACCCTGAACAAGTTCATTAATTCGTTCGGCAGGTAAGCCAGTCGGAACATCGTCTTCAGGCAGCAACTCCCCGCCCTTGTAAGGATCCCAATAATCTGGAAGCTCCGCGAGCCGAGGCTTGTGATCTGCCTTAGTCGCAACCTTCTGATCATCAAGCAACTCCTGCTGAACCTTCTGCACCTCTTCAGTTGGATCCACGCCAATGCTCTTCGCATAGAGCTGATAAAGAACCGGACGATCCTTGATGATCGCGTAACGACGCGGTTGCGTAACCGTCGGATCATCGACCTCGCTATGCCCGTGACGACGATATCCAACCAGATCGACGACTATATCGGAGTGGAAGCGATGACGATATTCCGCAGCAATCGTAGCCACACGAACAACCGCATCCGGATCTTCCGCATTGACGTGGAAGATCGGAATCGGCAGACGCTTCGCAATGTCTGTCGAGAACCGCGAGGAGTTCGACTCCTCAGGAAGCGCCGTAAATCCAAGTAGGTTGTTCACGATGACGTGAATCGTTCCACCGACGTTGTATCCATGCAGCGTCGCCATGTTCAACGTCTCGGCAAGGATTCCCTGCCCCGCAAACGCCGCATCTCCGTGAATGATCAACGGCATAACAGCATCTTTGCCGCCTTTGCCGAAACGCTCCTGCTTGGCTCGCGTTCGCCCAAGGACAACAGGATCGACCGCTTCGAGATGGCTCGGATTGGACGCAAGATGAAGACCGATCACGCGACCATCAGGCGACTCATACTCGCCCGTTGCGCCAACGTGATACTTCACATCGCCGCCGCCCATTGTGCTGCGCGGATCGACGTCCTCGAACTTGGTGAAGATCTCGAGCGCCGCACGGCCAATCGTGTTGGTCATCACGTTGAGTCGGCCGCGATGGCTCATAGCAATCATCGCCTTGCTGACACCAGCATCCGCGCTGACTGCAAGCACACGATCAAGGAACGGAATGAGTGCCGTAATACCTTCGAGCGAGAAGCGCTTCGTGCCAAGATAGCGCGACTGAATCACCTGCTCGAAGAGATCAGCACGAATGAGTTGCGTGAGGATCAGCTTCTGGTCCGGCGTCGGAGCCTTCTGCTCCATCCGCTCCTGCAGCCACTGCCGCTGCTCCGGACTCGGAATGTGCATGAACTCCGCCGCGATAGTGCCGCAGTAGTAGCTGCGAGCCTCAGCCGCCGCCTCACCTTCAGGCGCTGGAGTAGGAAAGGGCTCGGGCGGCAGAAACTGTCCAAGTGGATCAAGAGAAGCCTGCAGGTATCCCCAGCGGCGAAAGATATCGAAAGTTGTTTCACGTTCGTGCTGCTCTACTGCCGGAGCCGGTGGGGTGAGTGCCCCTGCCTTAGTGGCCATTGCTTCCTCGCTTCAAGAATCTAACTTGCGAAATACCAAATTTCGCATACCTCTTTATGCTAGACCTTTCGGCCCACGCTCGCACGTCACTTTGTGAAACTTGTGCGGTCACCGGACCATAGTTGGAACCTGTCGGGAAAAGCAGATAACCAGCAGCAGAACTATATTGAAAGCATGGCTGGAGTATCCCTGAGACTGGTTGCGGTGCTCATGACAGCGGTTGGGCTCAGTCCCGTTGGATGGAGCCAGATCGGTACAGGCTCAGAGGCTGTTGATAAACCTGGCATTACCGCCACTGATATCCCGACGGTAGAAAGGCCACTTCCTGACATTCCGACGTTGATGCACGAGGTGGAGGCCCACCAAAAGTCTTCCGAGTCGATCCAGAAGGACTATCTGTACCACGAAACAGCAACTGCCGAAGAGAATGACGGCCACGGCGGAGTGAAAAAGACAGAAACAAAGGAGTTCGACGTCTTCTGGTTGAACGGCGTTGAAGTGCAGAAGCTCGTAAAGAAAGACGGAAAAGAGCTAAACGCCCAAGAACAAAAGAAGGAGGACGAACGGATCGACAAGGAGGTTGAAAAGGCCAAAGAGAGGCGTACCAAAGCGAACGCAAAGGGTGAGGATACAGACTCACATGGGCACGAAGAGGTTACGGTTTCGAGGTTCTTGGAATTGGGCAGATTTACGAATCCGCGTCGGGTGAAGATCAACGGACGTGACACGATTGCGGTGGATTACGAAGGCGATCCGAAAGCGAAGACTCGGAATCGATTTGAAGACGTGATTCGGGATCTGTCAGGCACGATATGGGTAGACGAGGAAGACCGTTCCATCAGCCGGATTGAGGGGCGGTTTCTAAGGCCATTCAAGATCGGCGGTGGGCTGGTGGTAAATATCAAGCAGGACACAAGTTTCATGTGGGAGCAGCGAAAGATAAACGACGAAGTATGGCTGCCGGCGCGGGTCGATGGCAAAGGCGCAGCGCGAGCCTTCCTTTTCATCAGCTTCAACGGAAGTATTCGCGTGGTGAATTCGGATTACCGGAAGTTTAAAGCCACGTCGACGATCCTGCCGGGAATGACCACGGTTACGGAGCCTGGGGATACAGGTGGAACAACGCTCCCGCCTCCAAACAAATAGTCGTTATGAGCTGTTAAAGGCGTAGAGGGACAGCCAGAGCCATCCCTCACGCAAAACTTGGTAGATCTACGTACGTTAAACCTTACAGAGGCTGAACGTCAGATGCCTGCCAGCCCTTGGGCCCCTTGACTACGTTGAACTGAACTGCCTGACCTTCCTGAAGGCTCTTGAAGCCATTTGAATTGATCGCCGAGTAGTGTACGAATACATCCTCGCCGTTCTGACGGCTGATAAAGCCAAACCCCTTGGCATCGTTAAACCACTTAACTGTTCCCTGTTCCATGTTGATTATTTCCTTAGTACTACTGAATTTGCCGCTGGATCCAAGATCGGGGTTCGTACATTTTCGAGCTTTGCAGAAAACCAATCTGTTTCAAACGATGATAAAAGGTTAGCACATCTAGCAAGATTTTTAACCGATAATCGTCTAAATACTTCCAATTGCACTAGTTATAGTGCAATGAATGTGGATAACTCTCCTGGAATAGCGGATTTCTTGGCTTTCCGCATTTGACAACGGTGTATCCGGAACGATATGGCGTCAGGCGGGTAGGTGGGCCAACACAATCTGCTCGGAACGAGCTAAAACCTGTTCTAGAGTCATCGCAGTAGAGTCGAGAATGATGGCGTCTGAGGCAGGCTTAAGCGGAGATTCGGCGCGATTGCGGTCGCGATAGTCACGATCCTTCATCTCGCGGATGATGGCTTCTTCGGCGGCCTGCTGCTGCTCCTGTGACTGCGGATCAGGACTCTGGCGGTTGGCGTTTTGTTCCTGGGTGAAGACTGAGGCCGGGGTAGTAACCTGGCGGAAACGGCGATTCCCGCGAACCTCGGGGGCAGCGTCGAGAAAGATCTTGACCTCGGCGTCCGGAAAGACTGCTGTGCCGATATCTCGTCCCTCCATCACGACACCACCGGCTGCACCCAATGCTCGCTGTTGCCGGACCATCCAGGCGCGGAGTTGAGGATGGACAGAGACGCGAGAGGCAGCCGCAGTGACGTCAGTATCGCGGATTCGGCGAGAGACATCGCGGTTATCGAGAAAAACGCGATTGCCTTCGAACTGGGGCTCAAGGCGAATGTAGGTGCTGACGGCGAGGTCAAGCAGAGGGATTTCCTCATCGAAGCAGATGTCATTTTCGATGGCCTTGAGAGCCAGGGCGCGATACATTGCCCCGGTCTCGAGGTTGAGGAAGCCAAAGCGACGGGCGAGATGAGCTGCGAGAGTGCTTTTACCTGCACCGGCAGGCCCGTCGATTGCGATGACGGGACGCTGGCGCGGAGTGATGGTTTCAGGCTGCGATGGAACTGAATGGTTCTTCGTCATTCGGCGGATTCACCTGCTTCGGGTTTGAACTTGCGAGTTGGCGCTCCGCGTTTACCGAAGGGTTTTTTGTTGTCCTTGAACTTATCAAAAGGACCTGACGATTTACCAGAGGTTGCAGCCGATTTGCCGTAGGTTTTTTTGCCTGCGAAGCTACCGCCGGTGGATTTGCCGGCATAGGCACCGGATTTTCCTGCAAAACCGCCGCTCGATTTGCCGTACGGCCTTTTATCAGCAAAACCTCCGCTGGGCTTGTCGCCATATCCGCGGCTGCTAGAGCCTTCGGAACGAGCAGGGCGATCTGAGGAGAATTTGCCCCGTGGAGCGTCGAATTTGCGGAATGGCGGGCCACTGCGTTCGCCACGTTCTCCGCGCTCGCCGCGATCCTCACGGGAGAAGCTGGGCTTGCCGCCGAAGCGGGATGGGCCTGTACCGCCTTCGCGGGGGGTGTAGGGCCTGCGAGGGGCGAAACCGGAGGAGCGGTCGCCTTCAAAGCTTCGGGAGCCGCCCTGGGGGCGTGGAGCGTAGCTGCCTGGCTTGCGGGGACCGCTGAAGCTGGGTTTGTCGCCAAAGGTGCGGCGGGGTGGGCGAGAGTCGCCTCCGTCGGAGTCAGGACGGGGGGTGTACTCGCGGCGCGGTGGACGGGAGTCGCCATAGTCACGCCGGGGAGGACGAGAGTCGCGGTCGAAGGATTTCCCGGCGAAACCCTCACGTTTACGATCGAACGTTCCCGGCTTCGAGAAAGTCTTGCGCGGTGGGCGGGAGTCGTCAAAACCCCCAGCAGGCCGTGGAGTGAACTCACGACGCGGTGGGCGTCCTTCCTCAGAGCCGCTGTCGCGGCGGAAGGAGGGACGATCTCCGCCCAGACGAGGACGGGAGCCGAAGGAGGGTTTGCTGCCGAAGGACGGGCGCTTTCCTTCCCGGTCGAAGCGGGGCTTGCGAGGAGTCTCCTCCTGCTGCTCTGAGGAGGCTGCGCCGCTGGGCGCGTCGTAATACGACTTGGGACGGCGGACTGGCTTATCGCGCTTGTCCTCGTCCCAGGGTTTCGTATAGTCGGGCGCGGCGTCGCGCTGGAAGGGGCGGCGTTCGCGGTCGGGCGTCTTCGTGATGAAGCCGGTTCCGGTCTTGCGGGGCTTGGGGACAAACTTGCTGATGCGGGGCGTTTCCGCTTCAACCGCTGGGTCTGCTGTGGCGACCTCAACGGTGCCCGGTGTCTCCTCCGTGATAACGGGAGGGGCGAGGAAGGCGGGGAGTTCGCCATTGACGTGGAGGACAGTTTTTCCTTCAACCGCAATGGTCTCGAGCTGACGGGCAGAGATGAGCGCGTGGACTACGTCACGGATGCGCGAGCGGGAGGCGATGGGAGAAAGGAAGGTTTCAATCTCGTCTTCAGTGGCTACGATGGCCTGGCCAAGGTAGAGGGAGATAAGGGCGGAGAGTGCCGTCGGCTGGCCGGCGTTGGCTCCGGCCTTGATCTGCTTGGTGAAGCGGGTAGTGGTCAGCTCCCAGAGGGTGGGTTGCCCGTCGAGCTGAGGGATGGGGATGACGCGGAGGTGCTGCCAGAGCTCAGTGAGAGAGCGGAGGACGGCGGTCTCGGTGACCTCTTTGCCTAGCTGCGTGGCGAGGTCGTAGGCGGACATGGTGATGCGCTCGGCCAGGAGGTTGTAGGTCGCGAGGGCCAGAGGGGAGACCTTGGCGGCTCCGCTTGTGGTCGGAGGCTGCTTCCAGGCTTTATCGCCGCGGAGAGTAAAGATGTAAGGGAAAGCCAGAGGTGAGACGATGAAGTCGGGGGTTTCGGTGCCAGTGCCGGTAGGCGAGCCGAGGAGGTTGAGGGGGATTCCGCCGCCGTCGGCGATCAAGCGGGCCAGGATGCTGCGCGGCTCTTCGGTATCGGCCAGCGTGGGCGCGGCGTTGGGAGCCCCGAGGATGGCTTCAACGAACGATGGCGCGGGCACGGGAAGCTGCGGTGTGCGCGGCACATAGAGGACCAGGCCGGAGGCATTGAGCCAGTCGCGGAGCATGTTGATGGTGAGGATGGGCTCGGCATTATGGTGCCAATGGGCGAGGCGGGCTGCGGCGAGCTGGTCAGCCGAGGGGGAGCTTAGGTTACTCAAGGTGTTGCCTTCCTGCTGGGCGATTCGGTGCTAGGAAATACGCGCTACAGCAATCCTTCGCCTGGGCGAAAGGATGACGTTCTTTTTGTTCGATTGGAGCGGCGTGAGACTCGATACGTTTACAAGGCCCGCTGCACGTCTTTACAAGGATACCGCAAAGTCGGGCATGCCGAACTTTCGGAGGCTTCGACCACGGATGATCGCGGATGATCGCGGATTTTTCAAAGATCTGTCGTAGAGGCTTCGGGTGTTGCGTTTTTTTATTGACGGATTTCCTTGGGGTACCCCCTCCTCGGGTGGGGTATTTTGGGCGTAAGGTTCGTGTATTCAATAGCTTACGGCGGGCATGGGCCTGTAAAATATTCATTCTAAATGGTTTACCAGCAAAATATTGACCCTGCTTGAGTTACGAGGTTAATGAAGAAAAGCCCCGGTTGAGTCGGGGCTTTGTCTTTGTGCTTAATTCCATTATAGCGAATTGGCAATAACTCCTTTGCAATCTCTATTCTCTTTGTTTGCATGGAGTTAAGTGGCTTTGGGGCTTGACATGGTTTTTCGCGTGGCAGGGGCGGGCCTTGCGGGGTATGGCGTTACCGGCGCATACTGCGTGGTCGTAGAGGCATTCATGGCAATCAGACAGGCGGGGACAGCGGGAGGTAATGATGATGGTGGGGAGCACTGGCCGACGGCAGGCGCCTCGCTGGCTGTGGGCGCTGCTTTCTTTGCGCTCTGGTTCTGGTTGCTGCCGTCGTGGATGGGTTTTCACGTCGATACAGAGGGTGCGGCGCGATGGCGCTGGATTGCGGTCGTGCCGGCGATCCTAGGTTTTGCGGTGGCGCTCCGCTGCGTCTGGGACTTCGGATGGACGGGACATGGAACGCCTGCGCCAATTGCTCCACCGACGAGGCTGGTTGTGGTGGGGTTCTATCTATATGTGCGGAACCCGATGTACCTGGGGTTCCTGATGGGGTGGGCCGGGCTGTGGGTGATCTTTGGGCGGGCGAATATGGCCGCCATCACGGTGGCTGCCGTGATTGTGCTGTTCGTGGTTCTGTTCGTGCGGTTGTACGAGGAGCCGAAGCTGCGCAAGGTATTCGGCGCGGAGTATGACGAGTACTGCAGGAACGTCCGCCGATGGGTGCCGCGGATGCATGCGTGGAACAGGTGAGATGCCGACCGCGGATTTTCACGGATGGGACGGATTTTAAGAACAGGCAAAGGCAAGAGCAAAGACGAAATACAGGGATCCTTCCCCTTCGACAAGCTCAGGGTCAGGATGACGACGTAAAACTGTGTGACGACTTAAAAGCCACTCTTTTGGGATGACGACGTAAAACAAACAACCGAACAATCTCTTCCAAAATCTGTCATGGAGAGTTTCTGGGCAGGTTCTTAGATCCTTTGGAAGGCTTTGGCGATGTCTTTGTGGGAGTAGCGCAGGGCGATGGGGCGGCCGTGGGGGCAGGCGGTGGGGTGCTCGGTTTTGGCTAGAGCATTGAGGAGCCATTCGATCTTGGCGGTGTCGAGAGGTTGGTTGATCTTGATGGCGGCGTGGCAGGCGATGCTGGCGGCGATGCGGCGGCGGCGGACTTCGGCGTTCTCAGTCTGTTGGTTGCGGTCGGGGATGGCGAGGACTTCTTCTAGCATGCGCTCCAGCTCTACGCCTTCGAGGCCCGAGGGCGCGGCTTTGATGGCGAGGGTTCTGGGGCCGAAGGGTTCGGCTTCGAAGCCGTTGCGCTCGAGTTCTTCGGCGATCTCTGCGAAGGTGATCATCTGCGCGGGCAGGAGATCGATGAGCAGCGGCATGAGAAGGCGTTGGCGCTGGATCTGCTCAGTGTCGCGCTCGCGGAGGACCTTCTCGAAGAGGATGCGCTCGTGGGCTACGTGCTGGTCGATGATCCAGAGGCCTTCTTCGTTGGTGGCGAGGATGAAGGAATCTCGGAACTGGCCTAGAGGTTTGAGCGTGGAGAGGGCGTAGAGGGTATCGGCTTGTTGGGGAGCTGCGGGTTCGTAGGTTGATTCCGCGGCATCGTAGCCGACGGGAATGGAGTGGCCGGGAAAGGCGAAGCGTCCTGGGGAGGGTGGGACGATGGGTGCGGCGAGGTTGAAGGTGGGGGAGAGCGGTGTGGGGTATGGGACAGTGTCGTCGGCGGAGGGATCGTGCTCGGACTGGAAGGCTGTGGGGTCGAAGACGGGTTGGGTTGGGCCGTCGGGCAGGGGGCTTACGTCGATCAGGAGGGAACTTGACGCTCCGTGTGGGCTATTGAGGGCGGTGGCGAAGCTGGCGGCGGGGCGAGCCTGCATGAGAGTGGTGCGGACGGTGTCGCGGACGAAGTCGTGGACGAAGCTGGGCTGGCGGAAGCGGACCTCGGTCTTGGCGGGATGGACGTTGACGTCGATCTCTTGCGGGGGCATCTCGAGGAAGAGAAGGACGACGGGATAGGACGTTGGAGGGATGATGTTGCGGTAAGCCTCGGAGAGCGCGTGCAGGATGAGCTTGTCGCGGACGAGACGCTGGTTGACGAAGACGTACACCGCGTTGCGGTTGAGCTTCTGGAGCTCGGGCTTGGAGACGAAGCCGGTGATGCGGAGGAAACCTGGTTCAGGTGGCGTGTAATCGAGATCGCGCTTCCAGGGTGGTGGCTCGGGAAGGCCGGCGCGGGTGAAGTCCATCTCGGCTGTGGTGGAAAGCATGTAGTTGGAGGTTTCCTTGCCGAAGATCTGGAAGAGCCGGTCGGCGGCGTTGGGGACGGACGGTGCGGTGAGGAGGGCTTGGGTTGCGCTGTGCAGCTCGAAGTGCTTGGTGGGGTGCGCCAGAGCATAGTGGGTGACGAGAGCGGCGATGTGGGAGAGCTCGGTCTGCTCGGACTTGAGGAACTTGCGGCGCGCTGGAGTGTTGAAGAAGAGATCGCGGATGGTGATGGTGGTTCCGGTGGGGAGGCCGGCGTCTTCGACGCGGAGAATGTTGCCGCCGGCGATCTCGACTATGGTTCCGGAGTCGTCTTCGGGCGAGCGGGTTTCGAGGGTGAGGCGGGAGACGCTGGCGATTGAGGGGAGTGCTTCGCCGCGGAAGCCGAGGGTGGCGATGGAGAGGAGGTCGTCGGAGGTGCGTAGCTTCGATGTGGCGTGGCGCTCGAAGGCGAGGAGAGCGTCGTCTTTGACCATGCCGTGTCCGTTGTCGGCGATGCGGATGAGCTTGCGGCCTCCGGCTTCGACCTCGATGCGGATGCGGGTGGCTCCGGCGTCGATGGAGTTCTCGAGTAACTCTTTGACTACGGATGCGGGACGTTCGACGACTTCGCCAGCGGCGATCTGGTTCGCCACGAGGTCGGAGAGGATGCGGATGCGGCCCATGAGTTGATTGTACGAGGGGTGGCGGTGGGTTACGGCCTAACACCGATTTACACCGATGACGATCTAAAACAGGCAACAGCGGGTGGCGATGAACGCCTCTTTCTGTATCTGAAATCAAATTTTGCTCTAATGGCTCGATGCCTTTGTATTGCTACATCCTCGTGGTTGCTGGAGTGGTGCTTTGGATGACTCCGTTTGTGCGGACGGGATGGAGCACGAGCGCGACGGAGAGTGTGGATCGGCGATCGCGTTGGGGTTTGGTGCTAGAGGTGATTGCTTACACGCTGATGTTGCAGAGTCGATTCTGGGCTGTGTCGCCGGAGCTTTGGCGAGTGTTGGCTTCGCTGCTGTGTTTCGTGCTGGCGATTGCGTTGTCGTGGACAGCGACGCGAGCGTTGGGGCGCAAACATCTGCGGTTCGATGCGGCGATTGGCGCGGAGCATGAGCTGGTGCGGAGCGGTCCTTACAGGCTGGTGCGACATCCGATCTACACGTCGATGCTTTGCGTGCTTTGGGGGATTGGGTTTATGGCGGCTTCGCCGTTGTTGTTTGTGGTTGCGACTGCGGTGTTTCTGGTGGGAACGGAGATTCGGGTGAGGATCGAGGATCGGCTGCTGGCTGCGCGGTTCGGTGAGCAGTTTGAACAGTATCGGCGATCGACCAGCGCGTATCTTCCGCTACTGCGATAACTGGCACCACTGCGGTAACTGGCGCTGCTGCGGTAGATACGCGGGCGGAAAACAGCGGCTTCTCTGCGCGCATCTTAGCTTGCGTGGAGGCACGATCATGATTCGCAAATTGAAGACTGGCGAATTCCGCATCTATTCACGTCATGAAGATCCGAAGACGGGAAAGCGGAAAAATTTAGGTACTTTTTCTACGCGTGAGAAGGCAGAGGAGCACGAGAAGGCGATTCAGTACTTCAAGCGGGCCTGAGAGTTCTGGGGACAAAGAGAAAGCGGCAGATACTCCACGATTGGTGGAGTATCTGCCGCTTTCTCTTTGGCTTTACTGCTAAAGGGCGAGTCTGAGGTTTTGGCCTGGATGGGGAGTACGGTTCGCGCTTCGCGCGAATACCCCACCTTAGCGACGATAAAACCGTCGCGAAGATGGGGCACCCGGTTTTGTGACTATTTTTTCTTTTTCGTGGTTTTGGTGGGCTTGGCTTTCTTTTTGTGTTTCTTCTGGGGTGGGTCGGTGTCGCGGTCGCCAACCATGTGGAGGCGCATGAAGTTGGTGGCTCCGGATTTGGTGCGGGTTCCGGCTACGATGCCTACAATTTGGCGCTCCTGGACGTGGCCGTGGGTCTCGAGGAGGTCTTCGGCCATGTTGACGAGCATGTCGGTGTCGTGGAAGCGGTCGCAGAGGATGGGGTAGGTGCCCCAGAGAAGCATGGAACGGTTGATGACGGCCTCGAAGGGCGAGAGCGCGATGATCGGCGGATCGGGATGGTACTTGGAGAGCAGGCGGGCGGTGCTGCCGGTCTCGGTGAAGATGGCGATGGCGGCGACGTCGAGATCGTCGGCGGCGTGGGCCATGCACTCGCAGATGGTTTCGGCGATGGAGAGGCGGACGCTGGGAGCGTGGCCGAGCGCGGGCCGGGGGTCGAGGCGGATCTGGTGCTCGGTTTCGGTGACGATCTTGGCCATCATGGCGACCGCCTCGACGGGGTATTTGCCGGCGGCGGTCTCTCCGGAGAGCATGACGGAGTCGGTGCCGTCGTAGATGGCGTTGGCGACGTCGGATGCCTCGGCGCGAGTGGGGCGCGGGTTCTCGATCATCGACTCGAGCATCTGGGTGGCGGTGATGACGGGCTTGCGGTACTCGGCGGCGCGACGAATGATGTGCTTCTGGATTGCGGGGACTTTTTCGGGTGGGACCTCGACGCCGAGATCGCCGCGGGCGACCATGATGGCGTCGGTGACTTCGAGGATGCTGTCGAGATGCTCGATGGCCTGGGGCTTTTCGAGCTTGGCGATGATCCAGGCGTCGGATTTGAGGGCGGCGAGACGGTTTTTAACGTGGCGGATGTCGTCGGCCGTGCGGACGAAGGAGACAGCGATGGTATCGACGCCCTGACCAACGGCGAAGATGAGGTCTTCCTCGTCCTTTTCGGTGAGTGAGGGAACCTTTACCGGGATGCCGGGGAGATTGATTCCCTTGTTTTCGCCGAGCATGCCGCCGTTGACGATGATGCAGGTGACGTCTACGCCTTTGACTTGCTCGACGCGGAGTTCGATGAGGCCATCGGAGAGGAGGATGCGGGAGCCGGGCTCGAGGTTTTCGGCGAGGGTCTTGAAGGTGGTGCCGACGAGAGAGGCGTTGCCTTCGATCTCGCGAGGTGTGATGGTGAGGCGCTTGCCAGCAACGAGCTGAACGGGCTTATGGCCTTTGAGTTTTCCGGTGCGGATCTTTGGGCCTTGCAGGTCGGCGAGGATGCAGATGGGCTTGCCTTCTTCTTTGGCGACCTGACGCACCATCTTGATGAGCTCGGCCTTCTGGGCGTGGGTGCCGTGAGAGAAGTTGAGGCGAGCGACATCGAGGCCAGCGCGGACGAGCTGACGGAAGACATCGATGGAACTACAGGACGGGCCGAGGGTGGCGACGATCTTCGCACGGCGGCTACGTTCCATTCCTGCAAGAGGGACATTGTTCGAACTTGGGATCAGAGAGGTATTCATGGATGCGCTTTGCCGTGTTCTTTCTAACCATCGCTGTAAATCGATGGTGTGACCATTAAGTTTTGCTGCCGTTGGCAATTCTAACTGGGCGGAGGGTTGTGTGGGAGAGAAGCAGATGAATTGGGTGGATCGGAGGGTACACCGTCTCCGTAAAAGTGAAGGTAGAACTGAACGTTTAGCTCCGCTCCATAAAGGACGCAGAGAGAGATGATATAGAGCCAGAAGAGCAGAGCGATGGCTGCGCCGAGGGAGCCGTAGACGCGGGAGTAGTTGGCGAATCGCGTGACATACCAGCCAAAACCAAGCGTGGTAAGAAACCACATGATGGTTGCGATGATTGCTCCGGGGAGGACGCGTTTCCACGGCTGACGGATGGGCGTTCCCATGTGATAAAGGAGCGCGATAAGGCCAACGCTGCCGGTAAGAGCGACAGTCCAGCGAGTGAGAAGAGCGATGAGGAAGACCGGCGTGCGGATGGCGGGCATGACATTGCCGGCAAGCCACATTGTCATGAAATGCCCGAAGACGACGAGCGCGCTCGCGATTCCAAAAGGGATAAGGGAGAGAGGAACGAGGGCGAAGGCACGACCGCGACGGCTCATAAAGGTCCAGCAGGTGGGGGGCAATCCTAGCGAGCGCCGGATGCCTTCCATGAAAGTGGCGATGACGCTGGATGCCTCAAAGAGGCTTACGAGGACGGCGAGGATGAACGGGTGACTGGAACTGGGGCCGTGTGGAGAGGGATCGAAGTAGCTTTGGAGCAGAGGTGTGACGTCGGGCGGGAGGACAGGTGTGAAGAACTCGGCGAGTTGCGCGCGAATGGGAGCGGTGTGAGGAAGGAAGGCAATGACAGCGGCAACGACGATGAGGACGGGAAAGAGCGCAACGATGGCGGAGTAAGCGGCTGCCTGAGCGAGATTAAAGAAGTCATGGTCCAGCGCGTTAAGGAATGCGCGGCGGAAGATCGCGGGGATGCGGAGGTATCGTCTCACGGGTTCTTCCCGTAAGAATACAGGTCACGGTAGAAGGCGGCTAAGCCTTCTTCCACTTCTTGAGGAACTCGGTTACGTCCTCGGACCTCATGTTGCGCATGTTCTCGAACTCCTTGTCCTTCTGAGAGAAGAGAAGGTTGCCGTGAGCATCGAGGACGGCGAGAGCGGGAACGCCCTTCTCGATGGGTACGTTGTACCTTTTGGCTACGTCGACGTTGTGGTCCATGTGGCCGATGTCGACGTGGACGACGATGAAGTGCCTGGCGAGGAGCTCAGCGTTTGGGCTCTCATGCATGTAAATATCGAGGACCTGGCAGTCACCGCACCAGTCGCCACCGAAGTCGAGAATAACGCGTTTGTTCTCTGCCCGTGCCTGCTTAAGTGCGGCGGCGATGTCGGACGTGGGACTAGCGGTTTCAGAGTAGAGGTGCTTCTTGACGAAGGGGACGTTCTGAGCGGAGGCTCGGCTGAGGGGCGCGAGAGTCAGCACGATGAGGGCTGCTGCTGTGAGGAGGGGAGTCTGAAGCCTTGCGACCATGGTGAACCTTTCCTTGCTGACCCCGGTAAGAGGGCGCCAGTAAAGATGATGCACGAACAGCGGTGACGGACGCAAAGACTGCGTTACGTGGAGGCTACTTACCGGTGTAGTAGCCCTCGCGGGTCTGGACGTAGAGGTCTTTGCGGTGAGTGGTGAGATCGATCTGGTGGAAGCCGTCGGCTGCTGTGGCCTGATCGGGCGTATAGCCGAGACGATACTGCGCACGGAGTTCTTCTGCGATCTGGGTGTAGATCTGGCCTACGGTTTCCTTTTTGGAGACTTCGAAGAGGCGACCGCCGGTCTCCTGAGTCATTCGCTCGAGGATCTTTTTGCCGTCGACGCGAGGTGTGTTGCCTCCTCCGCCGTTGGGGTATCCGCCGCCACGTCCTCCTCCTGGGTATCCGCCACCACCGGGATAGCCGCCACCGCGGCCTCCGGGAAAGCCGATGCCGCCGGGACGTCCGCCGCCGTGGTTGTCGGCGTAGTGCTGCTGCTCTTCGCCCTTGAAGTAGATGGCGTAGATGATGGTGTCGGCGCGCTGGGCGGCCTCGATGGCCTCAACGAGGGTCTCTTTGCTGCCGTTGTCGACGCCGTCGGAGAGGACGATGAGAGCCTTGCGGCCCTTCTGTTTGGACATCAACTCGTCCGAGGCGAGGAAACCGGCGTCGTAGAGGACAGTGCCGCCGTGGGTGCGACGGCCACTGCTGCGGTTGTTATCGGAGTCGTCGGTGCTGGTGGCGGATTGATTGCTGGGGCCAGGGGTGTCGATCTCTTTTAAAGCTGCCTGAAGTTTGGGGCGGGAGTTGGTAAGGTCCTGCAGGAGCTCGGTCTGGCGGGCGAATTGGACGATGAAAGCCTGATCCTTTGGAGTCTTGAGCATCTGGTCGAGGAAGATGCCGCTGGCGGTACGTTCTTCGTCGAGGACGTTGCGCTGGCTGAGGCTGGTGTCGACGAGCAGGCCGAGGGTGAGGGGGAGATTGGCGTCGATATCGAAATAGCGGATGGTCTGGGGATGGCCGTCGACCTGGAGGGCGAAGTCGTCCTTGGTGAGGTTCTGGACGAGCGCGCCTTTTTTGTCGCGGACGACTACGGGAAGGTTGACGAGACGGGCGTCGACGGCGATGGTCGCGGGGCTGGAGGCTGGCTTTGCCACAGGGGTGTCCTGGGCAGCGAGCGGAATTGCGAAGGCAAGAAACAGTCCGGTGGCAAAGGTCCGGATAGGATGACGGTCTTCCATGTGAGTTTAGACGGGATTGGCTGGTGGTTGTTTCAAGGGCCGCGGGAGGGGAGACGCATTTTGCTACTATTGGGGCCAGCTCGCTTAGATTTCAATTCTCCCCAGGAGAGGTTGAGATGGAAGGTTCAGCGCTTGCAAGGCGCTACAGGACTTTTTCGGCCGCGTATCTGGTACTCATACTGATCGCTATGGTCGGTATCGGGCTGCATGCCATGGGAACCCTGACTGAGTGGATTCTTGGCGACTGGCTAATCAACTATCAAGCGGGATTCGTCCGCCGCGGACTGACGGGGCAGATTATTTTTCTGCTTTCGAGGTGGCTGCATGTCTCTCCCCTGCTCGTTGCGGTCGGGGTTGCGTTGATTGCGTACGCGATTCTGTATTGGTCGATCTGGAAGCTGATGGAGAATTCGAGCTGGAGGCTGTGGGTGATTGCCGCCTTTATCTCGCCGGCGCTGGTGGGATTTACGGTCGCAGCGCGCGGGGGCTTTCACAAAGATGTTCTTTATCTGGCTTCGCTTGGCGTGCTGCTGGTAATGCTGATGCGCAAGGAAGTAAAGGGGTGGATATTAGCGGCTTATGTCACGTTTGTCTTCGTGTTTTGCATTCTGAGTCATGAACCGTTGTTTGTGTATCTTCCTTATGTTCTGGCGGCGCTTGTCATTGGAATTGGAAATCTCAAACGAGCGGCAGCGATTGCGCTGGTTCCGATGATCTTTGCGGTGGCTAGTTTTTATGCGGTGGCAACACATCATGGCAATGCTGGAACAGTAACTACGATCTGCGATTCCCTGGGAAAAGAGAATGCGTCGGTTTGCATAGGGTCGGTAGAGAATTTATCGCACTCACCGGAGTATGCCAGGCAGGAGACGATTGACGCCATGACGGAGTTTCATTACTACCGGGTATATCCGCCGCTGGGACTGCTGGCGCTTGTCCCGATTGCGATGGGTTTCGCTGATTTATGGAAGACTCCCGGATTGAGGGGGGATCTGAAATTGTTAGCGGGGACGGCGGGGCTATCGTTTGTGATGTCGCTTACGTTGTTCTATTACGCTACGGACTGGGGACGGTGGATCTACATGCACCTCTTCAGCTTGTTCCTGATACTTCTGTTTCTTGACGACCGGCGGCAAACGGATAGTGCAACCGCTGTGCCTGTGCGAGGCATCTCGGGGGGGAAGGTGCAGGTGGCGATCGTCAGCACGTTGCTCTTCGTGTATGCCATCTGCTGGAACATGCCGAACTTTAGCGATAAGCCGGTATCGGGATATCTCGGACTGGTGAACCGTGTCGTCCGAACGCACTCGCTGACCGCGTCTGGCGGGTCGAAGGCACCATGAGTTCTGCCGATATCGTCCATGGTTTTTGTTGATCGCGGGCGGGCACGAGAAAATTTCTATACAGGTCTTTGCCGGTACGGGTTATGCTGACGGCACAATGAAACGAAGTTTTGTCTACTCTGCGAGGCTTATCTGCCTTTTGGGAGTCTGTGCGGCGACGACGTTTGCTGCATCCTCTGCCAAACAGCCGAGGGGGTATGAGCGAACGGTTGTCCTGTGGCCGAATGGTGCACCCGGAGCGTTAGGCAAGGAAGATGCAGATATTCCGAAGCTGTATGTGTACCCGGCGCCGGGAGCCGGGGAGCACCCTGCTGTGATCGTGCTGCCGGGGGGTGGCTATAGAACTCTTTCGGCAGAGAAAGAAGGCGGCGAGGAAGCAAGGTGGCTGAATGCCCATGGCGTGATGGCATTTGTGCTGGAATATCGCCTGGGGCCGAGGTATGGCTTCCCTATCCCGATGTTGGACGGCGCGCGGGCGCTGCGGTACATACGGAGCCATGCGGCGGAGCTGAGCGTGCCTGCAAACAAGATCGGGCTTTGGGGATTCTCTGCGGGGGGACATCTTGCAGCCTACCTGGCGACCACGCATGATGCCGGGAATGCGAGATCTGTCGATCCAGTGGACCGGGTGAGCGACCGTCCCGACTTCGTGATTCTTTCGTATGCGCGACTTACGCTCGACCCTGCGATTCCGCGCAAAACCAACCTGGAAGGGCTGATTGGAACGCACCCAACGGTGACGATGGAGGAAGCGGTTTCGCTGGAGCGACATGTGACAAGAGATACGTCGCCGTGCTTCCTGTTCGCGACCACGGCGGATGAGACGGTGAACGCAATGAACTCCACGACCTTTTACGACGCGCTGAAGCGGGTGGGAGTGCCGGCGGAGTTGCACATCTTCGAGCACGGGCAACATGGGTCAGGAATGGCCCAGGACATCGCAGGAGAGACGGAACTGGCGATTTATCCAACTTTAGTCGCCAGTTGGATGCAGATTCATGGATGGATGCCGTTGAGCGAGCCGACAAAACTGCGCGGCCGATAGGACTTTTTTACCGTGAAGGGAATGTTGACCCAAATCTGTCAATAGGTTACAGAAGGTGGTCAAGAAATAGTTTCAATAAAAAACTATTTGAGTGATACGTTGCCACCATAAGCAAAAAGCCTCGGTCACGTACTCTAGTAATTGACCAATGATCTTTCACTACTATTTCGAGATTATCGAGGGTATTTTTTGAGGGCTTTGGCAGTCGACTCCCCACGAACATGGGCCTGGAAGACGGGGTTGTTCGCAACGCCAGTATGCCTGGCGCTTGGACAGCTTTGGCGCCTGAATCATAGTATGCGACTTCGCACTGTAGCTGCGGCAAGCGTAGCCGGTGCGGGCGCCGTGATGGCACTGTGGTCCTTGTGGCGAGAGCACAATCGCAGCGTCGAACGCAAAGGGGCCGAGGATGCCCATTCGAAGTTTCTAGCAGCCGTAGAGACGAGTCTGGATGCGTTTTCAATCCTTGAGTCCGTTCGGGACAAGTCAGGCGCGATCGCCGATTTCCGAATCCAGTACGCTAACGCCAGCGCGGAAAAGATGACCGGAAGGTCTCGATCGGAGTTGGTAGGACGGATGCTGTCCGAAGTGACGCCGATACGCAAGACAACCAGTCTGTTCGACCGGTGCTGCAGGGTGGTGGAGACCGGCGAAGCGCTGAGTGACGAGCATGCGGTGACGCAGGCGAATATTAATGCTTCCTGGGTGCGGTATCAGCTGGTCAAGCTAGGCGATGGATTGGCGTTCACGTGCAGCGACATCAGCGAGACCAAGGCGACACAGCAGCGATACGAACAACTAGTAACGTTTACCGATTCCGTCTTCCAGAATGCTCCTTACAGCATCGTGGCAACCGATACGCAGGGTTTGATCAAGGCGATGAACGTTGCGGCGGAGAAGTTGACCGGGTATCTCCGTAAAGACCTGGTGGACAAGGCCGCCCTTACGATCCTGCATGATGAGAAAGAACTCGCGTCGAAGGCAGGAGACGGACCGGATGGGTTCGCGGTATTGACCAAAGGTGTAGGCGCCGAGGAGATGGAGCAGCAAGAATGGACGCTGGTCCGTCAGGACGGGACCCGCACACCGATCAATCTGGCAATGCGGGCAATCACATCGGAAAGCGGCGAAACGACCGGGTTTGTGAGCATTGCGTTCGATATCGCAGAACGCCGGCAGATGCTGGACTATGTCACTCATCTGGCGACGCATGATCCGCTGACAGGGCTGCTGGGGCGCGCGCTGCTGCGGGACAAGACGATGGAGGCCGTGGAGCGTGCACGGCGGTATGGAACCAAGGTGGCCCTGTTCATGGTGGACCTGGACCAGTTTAAGCGGATCAACGATTCACTGGGACACGCAGCGGGAGATCAGGTCCTGGTGGAAGCGGCGAACAGGCTTAGCCGCTCCGTGCGGAGTACGGACGTGGTGGCGCGGGTGGGCGGCGATGAGTTTGTCGTCGTGATGACGGACATCACGAGCGTCGAGGATGTGGAACAATGCGCGGCGAAGCTGGTCTCGAAGATGTCGCCCGAGATCTCCGTTGATGAGTACCTGGTGAATGTTACGGCGAGCGTGGGGGTGTGCATCTATCCAGACTTTGCCGCAGATGCGAAACACCTGCTGAAACGCGCGGATGCGGCGATGTATGCAGCCAAGGAGAATGGCCGGAACCAACATCAGATCTTCAGCGAAGACATGTTGAAGGAGACGGCAGACCGGTTGTCGATGGAGCATGCGCTGCGTCACGCGCTGGCGAATAAAGAACTGAGCATGCACTACCAGCCGCAGATATCGCTAACCACCGGGGCGGTGACGGGCATGGAGGCGCTGCTGCGCTGGAAGCATCCCAGACTGGGTAATGTCTCACCGGCCCAGTTCATTCCGCTGGCGGAAGAGACTGGTCTGATCGTGCCGATTGGAGAGTGGGCTTTCATGACGGCCTGTCGCGAGGGTAAGGCGTTGCAGGATGAGTTGGGGATGGACTTGACGGTGTCTGTGAACTTGTCGCCTCGCCAATTTCAGCAGCGGAATCTGGTAGAGGTCATCGAAAATTCGCTGAAGGAGAGTGGGCTTCCAGCGCGGAACCTGGAGATCGAGATCACGGAAAACATGCTGATGGTCAACTCCGACGGCAATCTGGACAAGTTGCAGAAGATTCGGGAACTGGGTGCGCGTATCTCGATCGACGACTTCGGAACGGGGTTCTGCAGCTTCTCGTACCTGCTGCAATACCAGGTGGACCGGCTGAAGATCGATCAGAGCTTTGTGAAGCAGGCGGGAACGGACCCGAACGCGGCAGCGGTGGTGCGGACGATCATTGCAATGTCGCACGGTCTGAACATCCGCGTAGTTGCGGAAGGCGTGGAGACGGACGAGCAACTGCGGTTCCTGATGCGCAGGAAGTGCGATGAGGCGCAGGGCAACTTTGTCGCGCGGCCTGTGGCGGCAAAGGAATTTTGCACCGCGGTGCGGGCGTGCGCCGACAACAGCGTTATGCGCAGCGCGAGCGGGCGCTGGCTTGCCGCGGATCATCAGATCTCATAAAGAGAGCTAGACGGCCTGGCGACGCTTGAAATAGTGGTAGATGGCAAGCAGGATCAACGCACCAATGAGAGACATGATGAAGCCGGCAGAATCGCCGGGCTGGTAGTGGCCGATGAGACGGCCGATCCAGGTTCCAACGAAAGAGCCAGCGACGCCGAGCAACATCGTGATCCAGATTCCACCTGGGTTTTCCTTACCGGGCAGGATCAGTTTCGCCAATGCACCGACGATGAGGCCAATGAGGGCAGTCCAAAGCAAACTGAACATTCAGGTTCCTCCGATTTTTTTGCGGATTGTCCGGGCCCAGTTTTGATGATGTTGACTAGGATACTCCAGCTTCGGCGCGAAAGCTGGCACCGTGATTTTCAAGGATGCGTAGAGCCTGTTAGGAACATCCAATCTATCTATGGGCGAAACAATTGATGCAGGCGTCAGGATGGGGCATGTCCACCTGAAGGTGTCGGATCTGGAACGGGCGTTGGGATTTTATAGCGGGGTTCTGGGGTTTGAGGTGATGCAGCGAATGGGAGACTCGGCAGCGTTTCTGTCGGCTGGAGGGTATCACCACCATATTGGCCTGAATACGTGGGAGAGTTCCGGGGGATCGGCTCCCCCGGCGGGAACAACGGGGCTGTACCATCTGGCGATTGTCTATCCGTCGAGAGCGAAGCTGGGTGATGCGCTGCGACGCCTGATCGAGGCACAGATCCCGCTGGACGGAGCTGCGGACCATGGCGTGAGCGAAGCGCTGTATCTGCGGGATCCGGATGGGAATGGTGTTGAGCTTTACTGGGATCGTCCACAGGAGGCCTGGCCACGCGATGCCAAGGGTGGATTGGCTATGTATACGCGACCGCTGGATTTGCAGAGGTTGCTGAATGCAGCGGCTTGAGCTGGTTCAGGCGCCGGATTCGGGTGTTTCCTTTTTTGAGCTGCGGACGATGAGGTCGTTCTTCCAAAGCGCTAGGACTACATCCATCTGACTGCTGTGGGGGATGTCCTCCCCGTCGGTCACCTCGGCCCAGAGGGCGTTGATGGTTTTGTGCGTGCCGGCGGTGAGCAGACTGACCGCTCGAGGGGCGTAGGCCTTGTCCTTGTTCGATGGAGCGTATTGTCCGGGCGGGATTCCTTTGACCAGGCCGGCTTCGCAGAGGCTTAGAAAGGCCGCGCGCGGGCCTCCCTTGCGCTGGGCCGAGGGGCTGGTGGGATAGAGCTTCTGAGTTGCGGCCTTCCAGCGGTCGAGCGGGGTGATGGCTTTGCCATAGGTTTCCATGCGAGCTGCGAGCAGGGCAGCTTCGCCATATCTGTTTGCCATATCTTCTGATCCTCTCCGACTAGTTTGATTCTAGCGGTAACTGGAGAACGGGGGTTGGGTTGGGAGCAGTAGCGCGCAGGCTGCGCCGCATCCGGCGCTTCAAGGCATCGAGAGGGATGGCAAGAACGATCAGCGCGCAGACCATCGCGGCGATGACTGCAATGTTCTTGAGGTCGCTCCCAGCATGGAAGGCTCCGATATAGGACAGCAAGAGCATCGCGGGAAAATGGAAGAGATAGATGACGAATGTTCCGTCAGCGATGCGGCGGATCTTTTGCTTCCAGGATGTATTCGCGGGGATTGGAACGAGATCTACGGCAAGAAGGCTGAGAAAGAGGAGTACGCCTCCCACTAAACCGGTAGCAAAGGCAAACATGCTGGCTCGGTGAATCCCCTGACCGAGCAGAGGGAGTGGGTTTGGGAGGTTCGCGATGGAGTAAAGGATGGCAGCAGGCTCGAATGGCATTCTGCCGATACCAGCAAGCCGAGCCAGTGCGGGGATGACAAACCAAGCGACTAGCGTTGCGAGTGCAATGACGCTTGCTCGCCTGCTCCGGACGCGATGGTAGGCATCGTACATCCAGCATCCCAGCCACCAGAGAGGCAATAGAAACATCACCTGAGGGCCTATAAGCAGAGCGGCTGCCGTGCAGGCGACGATGCGCTTCCATCCGCGCAGGAAGATGGCGAAGCCATAGAAGACGTAATAAAAGCACTCGTAGCCGAGAGACCAGAAGGGTGAATTGATAAATGGGGCTGCGCTGAAACCCCACATCTGGCTTAGGAAGGTGAGGTTGAGAGCGAGGCGAGCGATTGGGCGGTCGAAAAACGGAGACCAGTCGTGGAGGAAGCGGTCGTGATTGAGGAGCAGACAAACACCTGAAATAACAAGGGTTGCGAGCATGGCCGGAATCACAACGGAGTAAATTCTCGAGACGCGGTCGATGGAATATTCGCGTGGACTCGCTTCTCGGCTGCAGGTGACGAAGCGGATGAGGAAGCCTGAAAGGACGAAAAAAATGGGAACGGCGAGGTCTCCCCATATGGATTGGCCTTGCCAGCCGATTCCGAAGACTTTTTTTCCGCAGTGGCTGGCGACTACGCCAATTGCAGCGGCAAAACGCACTATGTCCAGCAGAAGGGATGCACTTTCAGAGAGTTGATGAGGCTTCTGTTTTGCTCCCAGGGGCTGGTACATGCCGCTTATTTTATATGGCGGCAAAGCGTGTTTTTAGCGGGGGTTCTGCATCTTCAGGGTGATTGGATGTGGTTATTTTGTGGTCAGGACGCGGTGAATTGCGTGGCAGTCGCGGTTTGCGGACTGCCACTTTTTGGGAAAGCAAAATAATGCAGGTTTCTCAACATTATTCTCGGCCAGTTCCCAATTTAGTACGCCTGGGTCCGGTCGATGGGGATTCTGACCTGGAAGCAGGTTGATTGCGGCTTCGATTCGACGGTGACGGAGCCGGAGTGTTTGCCGACGATGCGCTGGACAATGTCGAGTCCGAGGCCTAGTCCCTTCCCAATCGGCTTGGTGGTGAAGAAGGGCTCGAAGATGCGGGAGGTGAGGGCGGGATCGATGGCGGGGCCAGTGTTTCTGAACTCGATGAAGGCCATCTGGCCGACGAGGCGGGTGCTGATAGTGAGAGTGCCGCGGTCTTTCATGGCGTCGAGGGCGTTTTCGATGAGTGCGAACCAGACCTGGTTGAGCTCACTGCCATAAGCAGCAACGGGTGGAAGGGCGGGGTCGAACTCCAGAGTGACGGGAACGGCGTCCATGCGGGAACGGAACATGGCGAGGGTGGTCTCGATGGATTGAGGGATGTCGACGTCCTGAACGGGCGCCTGGTCCATGTAGGAGTAGTCCTTGATGGCGGTGATGAGGTCGAAGATGCGGTCGCTGGAGTCGACGACGGTGTCGGCCATGCGCTCGACGCGGAGGGAGCTGGCGAAGGTGGTGAGGGCTACTGGAAGGACTTCGGCGCTTACGGTGGAGGCGAGGTTGTCGAGACAGCTGATGGGGAGATCGGCTTCGGCGAGTGCGGGAGCGATCGTCCAGGGAGCCGGTATGGTGTGATTTTGCAGCCAACGCAGGAGTTGATCCTCGCGGTCACTTGCGTCCAAGGAGCTTTCACCGGAGAGCAAGCGCGAGTCCGCGGTGGCGATACACTCGCGGGCTTCTTTGACCCAGGCGCTGTAGTGATTCAGTTCGTCGTCGGAGTGGAAGAGCCGGCCGAGACGGTACTTTTCTTCGTCGGAGCCGCGGAGTTCTGCTGCGAGGCTGACGGCGGAGCGCTGGGCGGCGGAGGCAGGATTGTTGAGTTCGTGGGAGAGGTTCGCGGCGAGCTTTCCGAGCGCGAGAAGTTTTTCGGCCTGCTCGTCCATGCGGGTAAAGTCGCGGGTGCGGTCGAGGAGGAGAGCTACAACGCGCTGGCCGATGGAAGGGATGGCCTGCAGCATCGCCGGGAAGAGATCCTGATGGAAATCGAGGACCCAGAAATCGCCGACGGCATAACCGTCTGCTCCCCAGCTCTTCATGCGGGAGTAAGGAAGCTTTCCGGTGAGCTGTGCCGTGCTGCCGATGAAGAGCGTGACCGGGGTCGATTTGCGGCGGTAGACCTGGGCTGATCCGCGAAGGATGATGTGCATGTGGAAGGCGAGCTCGCCTTCGCGAAAGAGCAGGGCTCCATCGGGGCCTACGCGCTCTGTTCCATGAGTGGCCAGCCACATGTACTCGTCGTCGGTAAGGCCCTTGAGCGAGCTGAGGCTTTGGAGTGCCGCAACGATTTCGGATGGCGGCGTGGGTTCGGATGGCGGGGCGAGCGAGGGCCGGGGGAGGACCGAGGATGGGGCGGTGAAGTCGTAACTGTTCAGGGTTGAGATATCGCACCTCCGGGGGCCGTGAAACGGAATAAGAGTTCCCTACTTGATTAGATCAGAAAGCCGTTGTGGGAATCGGAATGTTGGATGCGGGAGATTCAGAAGGGTCGCAGGCTGCAGCTGGTTTCAACCTAAGTGTCGTCGATGGGAGGTGGAAGAAGCCGCAGTTGCAGCCCGTTCCAAAGACGTAGATTTTCGTGTGTTCGGACTGCTATGGTTGATTTCGGGGACTTTTTGTCCCGAAGTTTGCTGCTGCATGATTGAGGAAAGATTTTGACCTTTACGAGTTTTCGAGCATTTGCCCCTCTCCTAGCTTTACTTACACTTCCAGCTGTCGCACAGGAACCTTCCCAGACCATTTCGGGCTGGCAGATGCAGGACTCCGTAAAGGTTTCGGCTGCGCCTGCGGATGTTGCGGGTGCGGGCTATAAGCCGGAGGGCTGGTATACGGCGACTGTTCCGGGCACTGTGCTGACGACGCTGGTGAACAACAAGGTTTATCCCGAGCCGCTGTACGGCGAGAACATGCGCGAGATTCCAGAGAGCCTGAATAAGGACAGCTACTGGTATCGCACGGTGTTTACGGTTCCGAAGACCAATAAGGGGCGGCATACGTGGCTGCACTTTGGCGGAGTCAACTACTCGGCGCAGGTATGGGTGAATGGACGCCAGGTAGGGACGATGCGCGGGGCTTTCATTCGCGGAGACTTCGACGTTACGAACTATGTGAAGCCGGGGAGCCGCGCGGGGCTTGCTGTACTGGTTGCTCCTCAGCCGCATCCGGGAGTGTCGCATGAACATACGGCTGCGCTGGGTGTAGGCAAGAATGGCGGCGAGACTGCCATCGATGGGCCTACGTTTCTTTCGACGATTGGGTGGGACTGGATTCCCGCGATACGCGATCGCGATACGGGAATTTGGCTTCCGGTGACGCTCGATTCTTCGGGACCGGTGCTGGTGAAGGATCCGTTTGTCGTGAGCGATCTTGCGGCATCGCACAAGACTGCTGATTTGAAGATCTCTGCGTCGTTGGAGAATATGTCTGCGACGCCAGTGAGCGGGACGCTGGTAGGCGTGATCAGCGGACAAGGGAATGAGATTAAATTTCAGAAGCCGGTGACGGTTGCGGCGAATGGCAGCGAGGTGATTACGCTCGATAGTGCCTCGATACCAGAGCTGCATCTGAATGATCCTAAGCTGTGGTGGCCAAATGGTTATGGGCCTCAGAATCTTTACACGCTGACACTGCGATTCGATACGGCGAAGGGGACGTCGCAGAAGCAGACTACGAACTTTGGCATTCGCAAGATTGAGTACCAGGTTGCGGACTCGGAGAATCTGACGCTTTCGGTGAATGGTGTTCGCGTGATGGCTCGCGGAGGCAACTGGGGGCTGGATGAGGCGATGAAGCGCGTTCCGCGGGAGCGGCTGGATGCGCAGTTTCATATGCATGCGCTGGCGAATTTGAACATCATTCGAAACTGGGTGGGGCAGAGCACGAATCCTGAGTTCTATGAGATGGCGGATAAGTACGGCATTCTGCTTTGGGATGAGTTCTTTCAGCCGAATCCGAGCGACGGGCCGAATCCAACCGATATGGATACTTACCTTGCCAATGTGCAGGATAAGATTCTGCGCTTCCGCAATCATCCTGCGATTGCTGTGTGGTGTGCGCGTAATGAAGGCTATCCGCCGAAGGCGTTGGACGACATGCTGAAGACGATGATGGTGAAGCTTGATCCGACGCGGCTGTATCAGTCGAACTCGGCTGATGGGCGCGGTGTGTCATCGCATGGGCCGTACTATTGGCGGTCGCCGCGCTTCTTCTATGCGCTGAATGAATCGTTCAAGACGGAGACTGGATCGGTGTCGGTTCCGACGATTGAGTCGATTCAAGGAATGATGCCGCAGAAGGATTGGGAGACGATCAACGACGACTGGGCGCAGCATGATATGGCCGTGGGTGCGCAGCGGGGAGATGAGTACCCTTTCACCCTGGCGAAGCGGTATGGGCATATTCGAAATCTTGCGGACTTCGTGCGTAAGGGACAGCTTGCGAACTACGAGGCCTTCCGGGCAATGTACGAAGGCCGCAACGCGAAGATGTTCAAGGAGACCACGGGCGTTATTACGTGGATGAGCCATCCGGCACAGCCTAGCTTCGTGTGGCAGCTTTACCATTATGATCTCGAACCGAACGCCGCTCTGTATGCCGCTGAGAAGGCAGCCGAGACGGTGCATGTGCAGTTGAACGAAGCGAATCGCGGGATTGAGGTTGTAAATAATCGGCCGGAGGCGCTGAGCGGGCTCATGGTGCGTGCGACGGTGTATCGCTCCGATAGCTCGGTTGACGCGGTGAATACGTATCCGGTGGCGGAGGTTCCGGGCAGCACTACGATCAAGGCTGCACAGATTGATGTGGCTGCGCGGATCACGCCGATTTACTTCATCAAATTGGATTTGACCGATGCTGCAGGAAAGCTGCTTTCAACCAACTTCTACTGGCAGAATGTTGCGCAGGATGACTTCACCAGCTTGGCGAAGATGCCTGAGGTAAAGCTTGATGCAAGCGCGACCTCGCACACGGAGGGTGAGAAGACTTTGCTGACGGTCACGCTTCACAATGCTACAAATACGATTGCGTTGATGACTCATCTGCAGCTTCATAAGAAGGGCTCGGGCGAGCGCGTGCTGCCGGTGTTCTACTCGGACAACTATCTGACGCTTGTTCCGGGGGAGTCGCGCACGGTTACGATCGAAGCCGCCACCAAGAATCTTGGCGGCGACGCTCCGCTGATTGAACTAGACGGCTATAACGTCGATGTGCGTAGCGGTGACTCACAGGTTGCGATCGCGCCAAACGTGAATGCTCAACCTGAGCATTGGCCCGCATCGCAGATTGTGCCGGAGTCGGCGGAATAAATTCTGCCACGCAGGCGGGTTTGATTCGCTTTCTATTTCGAAGATCGCTTCGAGGACTTTGTTTTCGGAGCGTCTTCGAGAACTTTTAGCTCGTCTGGTTTTTGCCAGAGGCGCAAGCCGCCTTCGACGGCGTTGCTGTTGGCGCCGAGGATAACGTTTGAAGGAAGCTCCTTCATGTACTTGGCATTGCCGCCGCCGAGCAAGACATAGTCGCAGATGAATGCGGCCTGCAGAAGCTCAATGATGTTGAGAACAGACTTGCGCCAGCGCTTTTTACCGCTGCGCTCGAGCCCGGCGACGCCAATGTATTCCTCGTAGGTGCGACCGTTTTTGTAGGGCAGGTGGGCGAGTTCGAGGGGCACGACAATGCCGTCGAATACCAAGGCTGAACCGAGGCCGGTGCCTGTGCCGAGGAAGAGCATGCGTCTGCCGCGATAGCCTCCAAGGGCTTGCATGGCGGCGTCGTTAATAAAACGGATGGGCTTGCCGAAGACTTTCTGATAGGGATAGTCGACCCATCCTGGGCCGAGGTTGTGAGGATCGACGAGTGGGTGGTCGTGGACGACGGGGCCAGGATAGCCAATTGAGATGACGTCATACTTCCAGCCTTCGGTGGCTGCGAGGACTTGATCCGCCATGCGCGCCGGGGTCAGGGTGGGGCCTGAAGGGATCTTGATGGAGTCGCGCATGTCGGTGGAGGCGACCTTGATGTTTGTGCCTCCGATATCGATGATCAGAACCTTCATTAGCTGAAGGATACAAGGAGCTGACGAAGCCGTCCTGAGAGCAAAGACTGTGGGAATTGATGCTGGTTCAGGGGGTTTAAAAACAGTGGTTGACCAATACCGAATCTGCAAGCGCTATTTAAGCAAGCCAAGATCCATAGATCTACTCTTTGGACTAAACGGCTCGTTTTATGTAAAAAACAAAGAATTATTTAGGATGTAATTTTTTCTTTGACAAAGATATCTTCGACAAGATACCGTGGTGATGGGTACTACTGCCTTGGAGATAGACATTTATGCGTAAAGTAATTCTCGCCGCCCTCGCCTTGTCCCCCATGCTGCTTCATGCCCAGGCAAATTCGCCTGCCCAACCTCAGGCGTCGACCTTGCAGTCCCGCCTCGAGCAGCCTAACGAATTCGCCGCAGACCGCGGCTCGGCTCCTGCTTCTCTTCGCATTTCGACCGGTGTTGTGGCTCCTAAGCTGATCTATTCGACTGCGATTGCCAGCACAGATGAGTGGAGTGTGCGGCGTTCGGCAATCGACAAAAAGGTTGTCGTGGAGATGTTGGTCGACGAGAAAGGCGTGCCTTCCGACCTGAAGGTCATCAATTCAATCGGCACAGAGATGGACAAGAACGTTCTGGCAGCAGTGAGCCAGTATCGGTTCAAGCCCGGCACTCTGGATAGCAAACCTGCGACGGTTCCTCTGAAGCTTGAGATCTTGCTGCATGGCGCGATTGACTAGTGCTTGAATGCAATATGTGAGCTGTATCGTGAGCAATCACGAACAGCATCAGAGAGACGGGCGGACTCTATTGAGTTCGTCCGTTTTGCTTTGCGAACAAGTAATTAGCTTGGGCGAAGGATGATGAAGGCAGCCAGGCAGGCGATGATGATACCCAGAATGACGAAGAACAGAAGGGGGCCAACTCGGCCTCTGGGCTTGTCAGGAGATGGGACTGGAGGCTCCATGGATATTCAGATGCAGGACGTTGGTTGCCGGTGATCTGTGGTTTGATTTCTCTGAGCCACGGCTTTGGAATCTCGATCGGCTTAGACAGCGTTTGTGGCGAGAAATTGCCTCATTGCCATTGCTACCTCTTCGACGTGCGTCTCTAAGGCAAAGTGCCCTGTATCCAGCAACTGGACGGTCGCGTTTGGATTGTCTCGCGGGAAGGCCTGTGCTCCGGGAGGGACGAAAAACGGGTCGTGCTTGCCCCAGATGGCGAGCAGGGGCGGCTGAAATTTGCGGAAGTACTCCTGGAACGCGGGGTAGAGCTTTACGTTGTTGGCGTAGTCGAGGAAAAGTTCGAGCTGGATGTCCATTTGCCTGGGCGGGCGATCATGGCGACGTCGAGGGTGTAGCCTTCGGGAGCAATGAGATGGGGATTGGGGACGCCATCGGTGTACTGAGAACGGATGCCTTCTGGTCCGAGGGCCTGACGAAGAGTCTCGCGGTTTTCGTAGGTAGGGTTTCGCCAGTATTGCTGGATGGGCGCCCATGCGTCGCCGAGGCCTTCTTCGTAGGCGTTTCCGTTTTGGGTGACGATAGCTGTGATGCGTTCAGGGTGCGCCATTGCGAGGCGGAATCCGGTTGGGGCGCCGTAATCGAAGACATACAACGCATAGCGCCTAAGTTTGAGGGCTTCTGTGAAGGCAAGGACTGTGTTCGCTAGAGCGTCAAAGGTGTACTTGTAGTTGCGGGCTGTAGGGACTTCGGTGAAGCCGAAGCCGGGAAGATCGGGAGCGATTACGCGGTATCGGTCGGCAAGGCGGGGGATCAGCTCGCGGTATTGAAAGGACGATGTAGGAAAACCGTGAAGCAGGAGTACGACTGGCGCGTTGGACGGGCCGGCTTCGCGGTAGAAGACGGTTACGCCGTCGGCCTGAATGCGATGGATGGAGGTGCGCGGGATCTGCGTGCTCTCGGTCATAGCTTCTCTTTTCCAGAGTTGTCGCATGTAAATCTGATGCGTTGGCCGCTGAGGAAAGTGTAGACGAAATGCTAAGTGTGCTTGAGAGCCGGGTACTTGCGATGGAGAGGGGCAGGCTTTGCGAGCCTGCCCTTTGTTGCTTGGAGCGGTTGGCGATTACGACCTGGTGAGACTGTTGCTTATTTTGTCTCTTTCGCTTCAGTCTTCTTTGCGGTAAAGGTTCCGTCGTAGTTGAGAGGCTGCACGTCTATGGCGCCGGCGAGTTCGCCTTTGTCGTTATAGGTGCCGGTGAAGGTGATGGTCAAGGCCTGCCCCTCGTACTCTCCGCCATGGACGAAGACTACCTTATTCTCGCTGACAGTGACGGTGGTGTCGTAGGCCTTGCCTTCAGAGTCCTTGCAGGAACCGGTGATCTTGTCCTTATCCTGCGTGAAGACGCAGGTTTCGTTGATGGGATAGCCCTGGACGTCGCCGGTGATCGTCCACGATCCGGGAACTGTTGGCTGCGCGAAGAGGGCTGTCGTCGAGAGGAGAAGCAGGGGCAGAACGAGCTTCATAGTGCTCCTTTGAGGTGCGGTGTGAATTGAATATACATCGACGGACGTGGATGAAAAGTGTGATTTGTGACGAAACTTTTTCTGATCACCATTCGACGCGAATACCGAAGAGCGTGATCAGAGGAGCTGCCTGATCTGGGCTGATGGTGAGACGGTCCATGCTGACTGGTGTTCCTCGAAGACCGTCCAGTCGGCAGCCACGGACGTCGGCGCCTGCGAGTTTGGCTTGTGAGACGTCGGCTCGGCTGAGGTCGCAATCGCGGAAGATAGTGCCAGATAGGTCGGCGCCGTAGAAGTCCGCATCGCTGAGATTGCACTTTTCGAAGACGCATTGCTGCAGGCGCACCATTCGCAGAAATGCGAGGTCCAGCTTGCACTCTTTGAAGAGGACGCTCTTGAGGTGAGCATCGGTGAACGTTGCGCCGGTGAGTCGCGTCGATGTGATCTCCACGCGTTCCAAGGAACTGCCCTTGAGGTCGATGTTGGCCAGATCGGAGGTATCGATGCGGGCATCGTGCAGGTGCAGGCCGTGTGCCTTTGGATCGGCGAGTGTGACGGAGGTCCATACGCAGCGGTCGATTTGGACAGACTGTCCGCGGGGACTGTAGAGGGGCGGGATTGTTGTTTCGGATGCAGTGGCGTCGCTCACATGCCCGGATGGAAGCTGGTCGGCGAAGGTTTCCGTGAGGATGGACAGGTCTATGTCGGGGGCGATGCGGCCTTTCGTTTTTGTTGCCATTGTTCCAGATTATCGTGATGCAGATTTACACTGGCTCGCTAAAGACGGCGTTATACTCGCTGACGGGAGCGCCAGCTCTCTTTTTTCAGGTTGAACGAATATGCCTTGAGACTCGTGAACAGAGAGGCCGTCGCCTGAGAAGACGCCCGGATAACAAGTCAACTGCTGCAACATTGAGAATTCCATAGGAGACATTTATGGCAACTATGAAAGTAGCGGAAGTTCCGGGTCCGGGTGCGGATTTCCGGATCGTCGAGCGTGAGATTCCTAAGCCAGATGCAGGACATGTACTCATCAAGGTGCAGGCCTGTGGTGTGTGCCACAGTGACGTGCTCACGAAAGACGGATCGTGGCCCGGAATTCAGTATCCGCGTGTTCCAGGGCATGAGATCGCGGGCATCATTGAAGAACTAGGTGCGGGTGTTTCCGTGTGGATGAAGGGGCAGCGTGTCGGTGTCGGCTGGCATGGCGGTCAAGATGGCACGTGTCTCTCGTGCAGACGCGGTGACTTTACCAATTGCAAGAACCTGAAGGTTCCGGGCATCAGCTATGACGGGGGATACGCGCAGTACGTGGTGGTTCCTGTGGAGGCACTGGCGTCGATACCCGAGAGCCTAAGTGACGTCGACGCGGCACCGCTGCTCTGCGCCGGAGTTACCACGTTCAACTCGCTGCGGCATAGCGGTGCGCTCCCGGGCGACCTGGTTGCGGTGCAGGGTATCGGCGGTCTGGGTCACCTCGGAATTCAATTTGCGAGCAAGTTTGGTTATAAGGTCGCGGCCATCGGACGCGGGCACGAAAACGCGGCGCTGGCGAAGAAACTTGGCGCTCATGTGTACATCGATAGCAAAGCTACGAAGGCTGCAGAGGAGTTGCAGAAGCTGGGCGGGGCGCAGGTGATTCTGGCGACAGCCCCGAGCTCGAAGGCAATGTCCGAGCTGATCGACGGTCTGGGGCCGAACGGCAAGCTCGTGGTCGTGGGTGTGTCATTTGATCCGATTGAAGTTGCCCCGGTGCAGCTCATTACTGGAGTTCGAGGTATTCAAGGCTGGATGGCGGGGATACCAACAGATTCCGAGGACACACTTCGCTGCGCCGAACTGACTGGTGTGCGTGCCATGATTGAGACATATCCGCTCGAAAAAGCGGCCGAGGCTTATGCGCGGATGCTGAGCGGCAAGGCACAGTTCCGTGTGGTTCTAACGGTGTGACTACGGCGCCACCCGATAACTCGCTAGTGGACTGATATCGAGCGAAGCAGTTGGTTTGGCTTAGGTCTGTATCGGGAGCTATGCGGCTTTGTTTTTCACCATTGTCGCCAGACAAGCTAGCGACGAAGACCTTTGTCTAAGGGGCGGGTTACCGCCTTGGGCACCGAGACAAATGGATCTTCCACTTGTTGACAGTGTTTCAAATCGGCCTTCAATATTTACGAATGAAATGAGATCACATGAAGGAGTCCCTTTATGATTGAAACCACATCCGCTGGGGCGTCGGGCGATGGGGGGCGCGAATCTCACGCGAACAGGGGTGACGGGCTCCAGGCGAAGAGTGTTCTAACGAAGATCGCGGCTTTTGTCGCAGATCGAAATATTCCTTTCCTTGTTTGCAGCATTGGAATGATCGTTATGTTGCTGTGGGCAGGTAAATTCAAAATGACAGCACCCGGAGCAGAGGGCATCATCCCGCTTGTCAGTAACAGCCCATTGACCAGTTGGCAGTTCAAGCTCTTTGGACCATATATTTTGGGGGATATCATCGGGGCCACTGAATGGATAGCGGCGATCCTCCTGATCATTGGCTACTTTAAACCTAAAGCAGGCATTCTGGGCGGGATGATTCTAGTCGTCATGTTCTTCACCACAAGCACCATGTTGATCACGACTCCGGATGACACCATCGTGGTTCACGGCATCCATTACATGAACAACCTCGGCTTGTTTCTCTTCAAGGACATTATCTCTTTCGGAGTTGCGTTCTATCTGATCAGCTATTATGGCGGAAAAGCGATCCTGGCTGAGAACCAGAGATGATGGTCTGCCTGTTCCATTATTAGCTTTTATGGACGACCTCGAACGAATACCCGTCCGGGTCGAATACATCAGCGGCATAGTATCCCGGATAGTATTCCAGTCGTGCTCTGGGTGAAATATTGTCTCTGGCGCCTGCTGAGATTGCGGCTTTGTAGAATTCATCGACCTTAGTCTCATCTTCGGCCATAAAGCCCCAGTGAATGGCCGCTGGATCGGGTTTCCCCTGCTTTATCCAGAAGAACGCCCGTTTGCCATCACCAAATCCCCACAGATCGGGATGACCGTCTTCGCCCTTGTACGGTATGAAGAATTTGATGTTAAGTGGCTTCAGCGCCGCCTCATAGAAGGCGAGCGAACGTTCGACATCGCTGACAGTCAGAATAATGTGATCCAGCATAGTTCTCCTTCTCAAATTATGAGTGCTTCAGCGGCGTCCTCGCCATTGGGTATCCATTTTTGGACCGAACTGAGAAGGCGGTTCGCGCATAGTGCGAATGCCCACATCTCAAAATCGAGATATGGGGCACCCGGCAACGCCACCGGTCATTATCTAGTCTTCCGAGCTGCCCTTCTCTCTTGCTCAGCTTCCATTTCCCGAAGATCTCGTTTTGACAATATTTGATCGTATGACTGTCCGGCCAGGCGCTCATGTTCATCTTCTATCATCTTTTCAACTAGCGCTTTCGGAGAACATTTTGCATCACGACTCATCTCAAAAATGAGTTCGGCTAGATCTCCCACTAAATTGATTTCCATGCCACCATCAGGGCTTCTCACAAAAAGAGAACCTCGATCGCCGTCATATTCAATTGGCCTTCCGACTTCCTTTCTCAACCGTTCCAAAAGTAGATTGCTTCCTTGCGTTTCTCTTTCACTACGTCCAAATCTCAACTTTGTAATTCCCTCGATGCGTGTGAGCCCATCTTCATCCATCAGATTTGAAAATGGTATTGCGACACGCATGGTCCTGTTCTTGCTAATAGCCACCTTCGTTCCAAAGTGAGGCTCAAGAGCTTTTTGAACGCACACCCAATAAGTTTTGTCGGCGCGAGAATCCCATACGGTAAGCAGAACAGGCTCAGAGAATCTTACCCAGTGGTTGAGGTGACCGGTTTCAACCGGGAACCTAATTTCTTCTCCATTTTTATCTGCATACTTAGCTAAGTTGTCGGTTGCTTTAGCTTGAACGAAGAAGGACAGCGGAGTTGTCGCTCCATCGTGAAACAAACGCACGAACAAATCCTCCCCGTAGTCTTTTCGGAGATTTTCGACTGTCCAGCCCTTTTCTTCGAACGCTTTATGTAAGCGAACAATGGATAAATCCTCAAGTTCATGTGAGTGTGTCCGCTTCGGCATAAAGATCCGCAGGAAGAGTCTAGCTTAAGGCAAGCTTCAATTGATGATCCGAACAACCTATCCAGATAAACGAACGGGCGGACTCTTTCGAGTCCGCCCGTTTTTGCTGTTGCAGTTTAAGTTAAGGTTTCACGCGAAGCGTCGAGAACGGTACGAAGTACTTACTCGGCGGCCATTTCTTCTTGTTCGCCTTCCATGCGCATCTGCTCTAGCTCGCGCTCTTCGGCTTCGATGGCTGCGGTCACTTCCTGCTGGACCTGGGCTGCCGCTTCTTCTAGCTCTGGGGAGAGCTGGACGTTGCGGTAGTACTCCATGCCGGTGCCGGCGGGGATGAGACGGCCTACGATGACGTTTTCCTTGAGGCCGCGCAGCGTGTCGATGGAGCCGTTGATGCTGGCTTCCGTCAGTACGCGGGTGGTCTCCTGGAAGCTGGCGGCCGAGATGAAGCTGTCGGTCGAGAGCGACGCCTTGGTAATGCCGAGAAGGAGCGAACGGCCGATGGCTGGACGACCGCCGGTCATCAGAACGCGCTGGTTCTCCGCGTTGAAGCGGAAGCGGTCGGTCTGCTGATCGACGAGGAAGCTGGTGTCGCCTACGTCTTCGATCTTCACCCAGCGAAGCATCTGACGAACGATGGTTTCGATGTGCTTGTCGGAGATGGCAACGCCCTGGAGCCGGTAGACTTCCTGGATTTCGTTGACGAGGTACTGCTGGAGAGCACGCTCGCCGAGGACTTCCAGAATGTCGTGCGGGTTGCGAGGACCGTCGATGAGAGCGTCACCGGCACGGAGGCGTTCGCCTTCCTGCACGTTGACGTAGACACCGCGGGGAACGCTGTACTCCTCTTCCTGTCCGTTGTCTGCCGTGACGTAGACCTTGCGCTGGCCCTTGGAGACTTCGCCGAATCGAACGACACCATCGATCTTGCTGATGATTGCCGGGTCGCGGGGCTTGCGGGCCTCGAAGAGCTCGACGACGCGCGGGAGACCGCCGGTGATGTCCTTGGTACGCGTGGTTTCGCGTGGGATCTTGGCAAGGATGTCGCCGGGGAAGAGCTCGTCGCCGTCGGCCACCATAAGGTGAGCGCGGGATGGCATGAGGTAACGCTTGTTGCCCTGCGCCGACTTGATGATGATCGTGGGCTGGCGCTTCTCGTCGGAAGAGTCGGCGACGACGAGGCGGCTGAGGCCGGTGACTTCGTCGATCTCTTCGTTGAGGGTGACGCCTTCCTGGAGGTCCTTGAACTGGACGGTTCCGGCGATCTCGGTGAGGAGCGAGAAGGTGTACGGATCCCACTCGCCGAGCTTGTCGCCGAGGGAGACGGTTGCGCCCTCTTCGACCTTGAGCTTGGCGCCGTAGACGATGGCGTAACGCTCTTTTTCGCGGCCCTTCTCGTCGACGATGGCAATGGAGCCGTTGCGGTTCATCGCGACCAGATCACCGGTCTTGGAGCGAACGGTGACGAGGTTGATGAAGCGAACGGTGCCAGCGTTCTTGGCCTCGATGTGCGAGGCGTCGGAGACGCGTGATGCCGTACCGCCGATGTGGAAGGTACGCATGGTGAGCTGGGTTCCGGGCTCGCCGATGGACTGCGCCGCGATGACGCCGACGGCTTCGCCCATCTCCACCATCTTGCCGGAGCCGAGGTTACGGCCGTAGCAGAGGATGCAGACGCCGCGCTTGGACTCGCAGGTGAGCACGGAGCGGATCTTCACCTTCTCGATACCGGCAGCCTGGATTGCGCTGGCGAGGTCTTCGTCGATCTCCTGATTGACTTCGACGATGGTCTTGCCTTCGAAGTCCTTGAGCTTCTCGAGCGAGACGCGGCCGATGATGCGGTCGCGCAGCGGTTCGATGATCTCGCCGGCCTCGATGATCGGGGTGACGTAGATGCCTTCGACGGTGCCGCAGTCCTGATGCGAGATGATGACATCCTGCGCAACGTCGACGAGACGACGAGTGAGGTAACCCGAGTCGGCGGTCTTCAGCGCGGTATCGGCCAGACCCTTACGTGCTCCGTGCGTCGAGATGAAGTACTGGAGAACGGTGAGGCCTTCGCGGAAGTTCGCCGTGATGGGGGTCTCGATGATTTCGCCCGAGGGCTTAGCCATCAGACCACGCATGCCGGAGAGCTGACGGATCTGCTGCTTGGATCCACGAGCGCCGGAGTCGGCCATGATGTAGATCGGGTTCATGGCTCCTTCCTTGTCGGCACGCTTCATGTTGTTGAACATCTCGTCGGCGACGCGCTCAGTAACACCGGACCACATCTGAATGACCTTGTTGGAGCGCTCACCGTTGGTGATGGCACCATCGAGGTACTGCTGCTGCATGGCGAGAACCTGCTTTTCAGCATCGCCCACGACGGAGTACTTGGAGTCGGGGATGACCATGTCGTCGAGACCGACGGAGAGGCCGGACCGGGTGGCGTAACGGAAGCCGAGGTCCTTGATCTTGTCGAGCGTCTTGACGGTCACTTCGAGGCCGAGATTCAGGTAGCAATAGTTGACGAGCTGACCGATTCCCTTCTTCTTGAGCAGGCCGTTGACGTAAGGCATGCCCTCGGGAAGCGCATCGTTGAGGATGGCGCGGCCGACGGTCGTGTTGATGTACTGCTTGTTGAACTCGACCGGCTCGGTGTGGGTGAGGTCCTGGTCGTCGTACGCCGTGGTCATGTCGAGGACAGGGCCGGTATAGCGCAGACGAATGGGAGTGAGGGTCTCGACCTGCTTGGCTTCGAGAGCCATCAGGACTTCTTCGATGTTGGCGAAGACGCGGCCTTCACCCTTGGCATTAACCTTCGCCTTGGTGAGGTAGTAGAGGCCGAGCACGAGGTCCTGCGTCGGCACCGTGATGGGCTGACCGCTGGCGGGCGAGAGGATGTTGTGCGAAGCGAGCATGAGAACGCTGGCTTCGATCTGAGCCTCAGGCGAGAGCGGGATGTGAACGGCCATCTGGTCGCCGTCGAAGTCCGCGTTGAAGGCGGTGCAGACGAGCGGGTGGATCTTGATCGCCTTACCTTCAACGAGCACGGGCTCGAAGGCCTGAATGCCGAGACGGTGAAGCGTCGGGGCGCGGTTCAGAAGGACCGGGTGATCCTTGATGACCTCTTCGAGGATGTCCCAAACGATGGGCTCCTGCAGTTCAACCATCTCCTTGGCCTGCTTGATGGTGGTGCAGTGGCCGGTCTGCTCGAGGCGGTGATAGATGAAGGGCTTGAAGAGCTCGAGTGCCATCTTCTTGGGAAGACCGCACTGGTGCAGCTTCAGCTCGGGACCGACGACGATAACGGAACGGCCGGAGTAGTCGACGCGCTTACCGAGGAGGTTCTGACGGAAGCGGCCCTGCTTGCCCTTGAGGGTGTCGGAGAGCGACTTCAGCGGACGGTTGTTCGCGCCACGGAGGACGCGGCCACGGCGGCCGTTGTCGAACAGAGCGTCGACGGCCTCCTGCAACATGCGCTTCTCGTTGCGGACGATGACCTCAGGAGCATGGAGGTCCATCAGCTTCTTGAGGCGGTTGTTACGGTTGATCACGCGGCGATAGAGATCGTTGAGGTCCGACGTGGCGAAGCGTCCGCCATCGAGTGGCACAAGCGGGCGAAGCTCTGGCGGGATCACGGGGATCACGTCGAGGATCATCCACTGCGGCAGGTTGTCGGACTTGCGGAAGGCCTCGACGATCTTGAGGCGCTTGGAGTACTTGAGCTTCTTCTGCAGCGAAGCCTCGGTCTTCATGCGCTCGCGCAACTCGATTGCGAGCTCGGTGACTTCAACGCGCTTGAGGAGTTCCTTGATGGCTTCGGCGCCCATCATGGCCTTGAAGCCGGAGGGGCGGTACTGCTGGTCGAGCTCGCGGAAGCGGTTCTCGTCCTTGATGACCTCGCGCTCCTTGACGGGCGCGTCGCCTGGATCGACGACGACGTAGGACTCGAAGTAGAGGACAGCTTCGAGCTCACGCAGCGAGATATCGAGCAGGTGGCCGATACGCGACGGCAGGCCCTTGAAGAACCAGACGTGTGAGCAGGGGCTGGCGAGTTCGATGTGACCGAGGCGCTCGCGGCGGACCTTCGAGAGAGTAACCTCGACGCCGCACTTGTCGCAGATGACGCCGCGGTGCTTCATGCGCTTGTACTTGCCGCAGAGGCACTCCCAGTCGGTGATGGGCCCGAAGATGCGGGCGCAGAAGAGGCCGTCGCGCTCGGGCTTGAAGGTACGGTAGTTGATGGTCTCTGGCTTGGTGACCTCACCATGCGACCAGCTGCGGATCTTCTCGGGGCTGGCCAGCTGGATCTTGATCGCGTCGAAGTCGGCGATGGGACCGGTTAGTTCGAAGGGGCTGGAGCGGAACATATTTTGCGTCTCCCTTGTCCTGCGCTTGCAGGGTTGCAGCATGTGCTGCGGTTACGAAATCTTTTGCGATAACTCTCGGCGTATCGCGTTGCCGGTGGTTCTGTTTCTGTTGCCTAATTTCGATTGTCTTGCCACTTCATTGGAGTGGCGCCTGAGGAGGATGTGTGTGACAGCCTCCTCAGGCTTTGGTTCGTTAGTCGGCTGCTGCGATGGCAGGCAGCGGCTGCTTCTTCTGGTCGGCCTGCTTGATCAGTTCGACATCGAGGCAGAGCGACTGGAGTTCGCGGATAAGCACGTTGAACGACTCGGGCACACCGGGCTCGATCGCTGCTTCGCCCTTGACGATGGCCTCGTAGATCTTCGTACGGCCGAAGACGTCGTCGGACTTGGCGGTGAGCAGCTCCTGCAGGATGTAAGCCGCGCCGTATGCTTCGAGGGCCCAGACTTCCATTTCGCCGAAGCGCTGTCCGCCGAACTGCGCCTTACCGCCCAGCGGCTGCTGGGTGATGAGCGAGTACGGTCCGATCGAGCGAGCGTGGATCTTGTCGTCGACAAGGTGCGAGAGCTTGAGCATATAGATGTAGCCCACGGTTGCAGGCTGCTCGAACTCTTCACCGGTCATGCCGTCGTGCAGCAACGACTTGCCCGAGCTGGGAAGACCAGCGGCCTTGAGGAGCGCCTTGATCTCTGTCTCGCGTGCGCCGTCGAAGACTGCCGTGCCGAACCAGATGCCGCGCTTCATCCCGGCGGCGACGCGCATGGTCTGCTCGTCGTCGAGGTTGAGAAGCTGGCTGAGGGCCGCGGTGTTGGCGAAGCGCGCCTTGAAGAGCTCGCGAACCTCTGCAGCAGACTGGTGGGTGGCGGCGATCTCAGCGACCTGCTTACCGAGCTCGTGTGCTGCCCATCCGAGGTGCGTCTCGAGGATCTGTCCGACGTTCATACGAGAGGGCACGCCGAGCGGATTGAGGACGATCTCGACAGGCGTTCCATCAGGGAGGTACGGCATATCCTCTTCCGGCAGAATGCGCGCGATGACACCCTTGTTACCGTGACGTCCGGCCATCTTGTCACCGACCGACAGCTTGCGCTTCATGGCAACGTAGACCTTGACCATCTTGATGACGCCAGGCGAGAGCTCGTCGCCCTTCTGCATCTTGCCGATCTTCTCGTTGGTTATCTTGCGGAGAACATCGATCTGGCGCGAGGTCATCTCTTCGATCTCATCGATCTGCTCGTTGACGCGGGGATCCTTGTCGGCGTAGCGGATGCGCTTGAGGTTACGGGTGCTGATGAGCTCGATGGTGTCGCGGTCGAGAATGTCGCCCTTGTTCAGCAGCTTCTTGTTGGTGCGCTCGTCGTGAAGATCGGCGAGAACTTCCTTGGCGCCGAGAATCGCTTCGAGACGCTTGAGGCGCTCGTCGGTGAGAATACGAATCTCATCGGCGAGGTTGCGCTCGAGCTTCTCAACCTGCTCCTGTTCGATCTGCTTGGCGCGCTCGTCCTTCTCCTGGCCCTTGCGGGAGAAGATGCGGACGTCGACAACCGTACCCTCGATGCCCGGGGGGCACGTGAGCGAGGCGTCGCGAACGTCGCCGGCCTTCTCGCCGAAGATGGCGCGAAGCAGCTTCTCTTCGGGAGTCAACTGCGTTTCACCCTTCGGCGTTACCTTGCCGACGAGGATGTCGTTGTGACCGATCTTCGCGCCGATGCGGATGATGCCCGACTCGTCGAGATCGCGCAGAGCGTGCTCGCTGACGTTGGGGATATCGCGCGTGATCTCTTCCGGCCCAAGCTTCGTGTCGCGGGCTTCGATCTCGAACTCCTCGATGTGGATCGAGGTGTAGTAGTCCTCGCGGACCAGCTTCTCCGAGATGAGGATCGCGTCCTCGAAGTTGTAACCGCGCCACGGCATGAAGGCGACCAGAACGTTGCGGCCGAGGCCGAGTTCGCCCTGCTCGGTGCAAGGACCGTCAGCGATAACCTGACCCTTGACGACGCGATCACCCTTGCGGACGATCGGCTTCTGGTTGATGCAGGTGTTCTGGTTGGAGCGCTTGAACTTCGTGAGCTGATAGATGTCCGAACCGACCTCACGCGAGAGCTGCGTGGGGTGGTGCTCGCCTTCTACGCGCACGATGATGCGCTCGGAGTCGACCGAGTCGATGATGCCGTTACGCTTGGCCAGGATGACGGCGCCGGAGTCGCGGGCGGTGACGCCTTCCATACCGGTACCGACGAAC
>Ga0210396_10000342_pt1 | contig 65548 bp, 46 predicted proteins | sample IncBWH17OmetaG_FD_155466 | JGI IMG/M metagenome (GOLD analysis project Ga0210396, IMG submission 155466) | Forest soil microbial communities from Barre Woods Harvard Forest LTER site, Petersham, Massachusetts, United States - Inc-BW-H-17-O ... | reverse complement strand
CTGGCCTTCAGGTTTCAGTTAAGTTCTTTGGAATGATGGTGGCCAGGGACGGAGTTGAACCGCCGACGCCAGCCTTTTCAGGGCTGCGCTCTACCACCTGAGCTACCTGGCCACTTCGTGGATGCTCGCGCAAGCAGGTCCTTGCGAGAAACTGTTCCTGGCACGCTGTCTTTGGGAGCGCTGACCGCGGGCGCGGCCAACTGGAATGCGCAAAGAGCGTGTGGAACCGTCTGATTATAGCAATCGTAACCCAATCCCTCAACGTGCAGCGGCCACTGCAATGCTGGCCAGGGTAAGAATCACCGGCATCAGTCGACTCGCCATGCCTGACGTCATCAGAGCTGCAATCTCACGAAGCATCGCGTGACCGCGACACCTTCATTCATTGAGCAACTGCGAATCCGTACGCCTCGCTCGAACGTTTCCCCATCAGACGAAGCGCCGGATGACGCAGTTCACTCCGTTCTTACTGCCCCGGCGACGCCCCCTGACGTTCAAGCCACGACGCCAACTGCGGAGTCTGCTGTGACTTCAGATCCACGCAATAATTGATCCGCTCCAGCGATTGCTTCAGAGTCCGCTCCGCCGTCGGCACCTTGTGCGTGGCAAAGAAGTCCTGCACTTCGTTGCGCATGCCCGAGTCGCAGATCACACTGGTAGCGCCTACGACTTCTCCACTGGTGAAGCCGCCGCCTATTTTTTCAATATCTGTCCAGTGACTGCGCACGAAGTCCCACGCCACCCGAGTTCCCGCAGGGTTTTGCATCACCGCAGAAATCAGCCCGAGCGAATCTTGCGTGCGAACGGACGGGCTGATCGCAAAGTCCAGAGTCTTTTGCAACAGCTTCGGATCCTTGAATCGAGGGATCGCCTGGAAATAAATGTAGTAGTCCTCGAGGCTGCCGCCTTTTTGCTGCAGATGATTCATGAGGTCATCGTATAGAGCCGTGTCGCCGTTCTCCGCAGCCAATCGGAAGGCTGTGACTGCGATGGTATGGTCGATTGTCGCCGGATCCCGCAGTGCCCGATCGGTAAGTTTCCGAGCTTCCGTGATCACTTCAGGGTCCCGGCCCGCATGCCCAAGCACGCTCATGATGCGCGCACGTAGAGATTTCGTTTCGTCGCTTTCGCCCGGCTTCGGCGACCAGCCGAGTTCCTTCGCGATTGGCGAGAACAGCCGCCGCACCCACTGCTCATAGGCTTCGCGATCGTTGTCAGTCACAAGATAATCGCTGATGTAGGTGACCTGGCCGGCCATCTGCTCGAGGACGGCGCGCGTGCGGTCTGACTGCAAGCCCTCCGCCAGTGCAAGATAGTCGCCGATCTTTTGATCGCCCACGCGAACCGAGGCCCACGAGTCGCTCAGCAGCATGATGCGCTCCGCTGGAGTCAGATCTTTCTCGGCGCTGTGACTCATGTTCCCAATTGCATCCGACGAGTAACCGGTGCGGTAGTATCCGTTTGCTCCCGCGTTCGCCATGACCCAAGAACCGCATGCCGGCAAAGAGAACGTCTGCTCTTTCTTGGTCAACAAGACGCACTTATGAGCCCCGTTCTCTCCTTTCAGGCACACCGGAACCTGCCAGATTTCGTCGTTGCCGCGATCGAAAAGCGACGGGTCGTAGAAGTAGCGCTTTTGCGAGAGCGTTACGCTCTCCGCGCCGCCCTTGCATTGCGTCGCAACACTGACCATCGGTGCACCCGGCTGCTTCACAAAGGTCGGCATCACCTGATCGACCGGCTTCTTTGAAACCTCCGTCAACGTCTTCCAGAAATCGTCGGCCGTCGCATTGCCATACGAGTGCCGCTTCAGATACTGATCCACTCCGGCGCGGAACGTCTCTGGCCCGAGGTAAGCTTCCAGCATGCGCAACACTGAAGCGGCCTTTCCATAAGCGATGCCGTCAAACAGTTCCTGGATCTGCGCCGGGGTCTCGGCCGCCTGATGTATCGGCCGCGTGTTTTGCAGCGAATCGACACCCAGCGTCCCGGTAGTTCCTTGAACGTCGTCCAATTCCAAGTGCCACTCCGGCTTCCATGCGGCGACGGCCTTGTTCTCCATCCAGGTGGCGAAGCCCTCGTTAAGCCAGATGTCGTCCCACCACTTCATCGTGACGAGATCGCCGAACCACTGATGCGCCATTTCGTGCGCAATCACCGTGGCCACGGTCTGGTGCAGGCCAACCGAGGCTTTCTTGTCATCGAGCAGCAGGATCACTTCGCGATAGGTAATCAGGCCGGTGTTCTCCATAGCGCCGGCCGCGAAGTCGGGCAGCCCAAGCATGTCGAGTTTCTCGAAGGGATACTTGATACCGAAGTACTGGTTGTAATACTTCATGCACTGCTCGGCGACCTCGAGCGCGTAAGTTGCGTTCTGCTTCGCTCCTGGAGGGCCCCAGACACGAATCGGAATGCCGTCGGCTTGCCCTTCCACGTATTCAAACTGGCCTACTGCCAGTGCCACAAGATACGACGACATCTTCGCGGTGGTCGCAAACTTCACGGTGTGTTTTGCGTCGCCCGGGCCTGGCGTATCAGAAAGAACTTTTCCGTTCGAGATCGCCGATAGCCCCTTGTCCGCAATCACGGTAACGTCAAAGGTGGCCTTATAGTCCGGCTCATCAAACGAAGGAAACGCGCGCCGCGCATCGGTCGCTTCGAACTGCGTCACCGCATATTTGCGGCCTTCGTGGTCCTTGCCAAGATAGAGACCGCGCAGTTCATCATTCAGAATTCCTGTGTAGGCGATGTGGACCGTCGCCGGACCCGCGGCAATCGGCTTCTCAAACGCCAGCGTGGCCATTTCTTTTTCTTTATCGAGACTAACTTTCGCCGTTTGGGTCGTCCCGGCGCTCGAAATCGTCGCGCTCTGGAAATCGATCTGCGCGGAGTTCAGCACGATCTGCGGCGACGCTTTCAGCACGCGGATCTGGATCGTCTCTTCGCCCGCGAAATTATCCTTTGAGAAGTCGGGGGCAAACGAAAGTTTGTAGTTTTCGGGTACTGCGAGTTCCGGTAAACGCTGCGCCGCGGCAAAAGTTGCGGCCATCACAACACACACAATCCACAGAGAAATTCGCTTCATACTCTCCTCAGGTTCATCGTTTTAAATTTTTTGCGACGTAGCGCGCGCCCCAAGTCCCGCCTGGAATGTATTCCAGGCACACTTTTCTCTCTGCCCCCAAATCTTGCTGCTATATACGGAGTTTCCCCTTCAGCAGTTCACACCAGTTCGCCGGAACCGCCAGAGGCGACCAGAACCCCATTCAACACGGTGAGAGCACATCGGTTAGATGCAAACCAGTAAGCCACTTCACGGTAATCTTTTGCTTCAAACAGCGCGAGATCGGCGTCTTTTCCTGCTTCCACCAACCCCTTACGGCCCTGCATGCGGAGCGCCCAGGCTCCATTGATGGTCGCCGCCGCAATCGATTCCGCAGGCGACATCTTCATCTGCGTGCAGGCCAGAGACAGCACGAACGGCATGCTCGCCGTCGGCGAACTGCCCGGGTTGTAATCCGTTGCCAGAGCCACGGGCACACCGGCATCAATGAACTTGCGCGCCGCCGGATACCGGCTTAACCCCAAAAAGTAATTAGCCCCCGGAACGAACGTCGCTACGGTGTCTTGCGCGGCTAACTTCCGCACGTCGTCGTCGCTTACGTGATCCATGTGATCGAGCGAAGCCGGATGAAACGCAAGCAACGGGTCGAGCGGTGTCTCGGAAAGTTGCCCCACATGCGCGCGAACATTCAATCCGCTGTTGGCTGCAGCTTCGAAAATCTGTCGCGTCTCGCTCGCCGAGAACGCACCTCGATCGCAGAAGACGTCCACAAACTGGGCAAGCCTCCGCCTCGCGGCCTGCGGCACCATCTCTTTACAGACGCTCTCGACGTACTTTTGTGAGCAATCCTCGAATTCCTTCGGGACGACGTGGGCTCCCAAAAGCGTTGGCACCACCGTTCCCGGCCACTGCGATGACGCCTGGCGAATCGCCTCGAGCGACTTTAATTCCGAATCCGGCGTCAGACCGTATCCGGACTTCGCCTCGACCGTGGTCGTTCCTTCCTCCGCCATCTCGTGCAGCGCGCTGAGAATCTTCTCCGCCAATTGACTCTTCCCGGCTTCCCGTACCGGCCCAACGCTCGACCGGATTCCGCCTCCGGCCTCGGCGATTTCCTCGTAGGTCGCGCCTGCTGTCCTCTTCTCAAAATCCAGCAGACGCGGATTCATAAACGCCGGATGCGTGTGCGAATCCACAAACCCCGGCAACACCACCTGCCCTTCGCAGTCGACCTCGATCACCTTCTTGCGATTCTTCTTCAACCAGGGATCTCGCAAGGCCTCTTTCGTTTTTCCAACCGAAACAATCTTCCCGCCGAGACACAGGACCGCCGCATCTTCGACAATCCCGAGTTCGCCCAGTTCCCTGCCCCGGCGTGGCCGATCGTTCGCGGACGGAGAGCGCAGCGTGAGCAGTTGGCCGATGTTTACCAGCAATAGCGGGCGTGGGTTGGCCGCAACCTTCATGGATGGCGATTCATTATGTTCGTGAAGTCTCAAGAACTGTGCAGAAAACCTTTAGCGCTCCGCGCTTCCCTTCTCCATTGGGACGTGAACGCCACTCTTTCTCGCAAACGCCTTCGCTTCATCGTATCCGGAGTCCACGTGGCGAATCACGCCCATGCCCGGATCCGTGGTCAGCACGCGCTCGATCCGCTTCGCCATCATGTCCGTTCCATCGGCCACGGTGACTTGCCCGGCGTGGAGCGAGTAGCCGATGCCCACGCCTCCACCGTTGTGAACCGAGACCCACGAGGCTCCCGCAGCCGTGTTGAGCAGGGCATTCAGGATCGGCCAGTCTGCCACCGCATCCGAACCGTCTTTCATGCTTTCGGTCTCGCGGAAAGGCGACGCCACCGACCCGCAATCCAGATGATCGCGCCCGATCACGATCGGCGCTTTGATCTTTCCCTTCTTCACGAGATCGTTCATCGCCAGCCCGAACTGCGCGCGCTCGCCATAACCCAGCCAGCAGATGCGCGCTGGCAGCCCCTGGAATTTGATTCTCTTGCGCGCCAATTCAATCCAGCGGCGCAGAATCCGGTTCTCAGGAAACAACTCAAGAACCAGATCATCGGTGACCGCAATGTCTGACGCTTCGCCCGAAAGCGCCGCCCAGCGGAACGGACCACGCCCCTCACAAAACAAAGGCCGGATATACGCGGGCACAAATCCCGGAAAGTCGTACGCGTTCTTCACGCCACGCTGAAAACAAATCCCGGAAAGTCGTACGCGTTCTTCACGCCACGCTGAAATGCAAACGTCCGAATATTGTTGCCGTAATCAAATGTCACAGCGCCCATCTTCTGGAGTCGGAGCATCCCTTCGACATGACGCGCCATCGCATCCATCGATTTTTCCTGATACGCGTGCGGATCGCGTTTGCGCAGGTCGAGTGCCTCTGCGAGCGTCATTCCGTTCGGCACGTATCCATTCAGCGGATCGTGGGCCGACGTCTGGTCCGTCGTGATGTCCGGCACCACACCCCGCTCGGCTAGCTCGGGAATGATGTCGGCGCAATTTCCAACCAGCCCGACCGAAATGTTCTCTTTCTTCCGCACGGCGTTTTTCAGGATGCGCAAGGCCTCGTCGAGCGTGGTCACCATGAAGTCGCAGTAGCCCGTCTTCAGCCTCTTCTTTATACGTTCCGGATCAACGTCGATCCCCAGAAACGCCGCTCCGGTCATCGTCGCCGCAAGAGGCTGGGCTCCGCCCATCCCGCCCATGCCGCCTGAGACCACCAGCTTGCCTGCCAGATCGCCGCCAAAATGCTTCTCGCCGGCCGCCGAAAACGTCTCAAACGTGCCCTCGACGATCCCTTGCGAGCCGATGTAGATCCACGATCCGGCCGTCATCTGCCCATACATCATCAGGCCGGCTCGCTCCAGTTCGTTGAACTTTTCCCAGTTCGACCAGTGGCCCACCAGGTTGGAATTCGCGATCAGCACTCGGGGCGCATATTCGTGGGTCTTGAACACTCCCACCGGCTTGCCCGACTGCACCAGCAGCGTCTCGTCGTTCTCGAGCGACTTCAACGTCGCGACGATCGCGTGATACGCTTCCCAACTTCGTGCCGCACGGCCGGTGCCGCCGTACACAACTAAATCCTGAGGACGCTCCGCCACCTCTTCATCCAGGTTATTCATCAGCATGCGCATGGCGGCTTCCTGCTGCCAACTCTTGCAGGAAATAGTCGTACCCCGCGGAGCGCGCACGGGCGTGTACGTTCTGGGAGGAATCTCGGTTTCTACCGGCATCTCTCTATGGTATTGCGTGCGTGGAAAGCGCGCAATTGTGGTGGCCGCTGGTGGTGTGTTCGTTTCGCGGTCGCACCTACTCTGAACAATCGCCGATTTTGATCTCTGCGCTTGTGCTAGTGTAGGCGCGTACAAAAACGTTTATGCATCCTGATCGGGATAACAGGCTGCGCGATCTCAGCAGCCTCGTCCGCCGCAAGCCGCATTCAGCTTTCCTTCAAGAGGGATCCTCTCAATGAATAGTCGACCGTCTCCGTGCCGAATTCCCGCGCTCATTCTTCTGACGCTCTGCCTGCGGCTTTTCGCATTCGCCCAGTGGGCTCCCATGAATCCCGTCGTCTCGTTCCAGAAGCAACTCGACGGCCTGCTGTTCGCGATGAAGATTGGAACGCTCCGCGTCCAGGTTTGTTCGAACACCATCATCCGTATCCGCTACTCAGCGACCTCCTCCATTCCCGACGAACCGGATTACGTCGTCATTAAGAACGACTGGCCCGCCACGCAGTGGTCCTCGGACGCAACCGCCGACTCCGTCATCCTGAAGACCGCCGCCCTGAAAGTAACCATTGCCCGCAAAGATGGTGGCATCACGTACTACGACCTCAGCGGAAAGGAACTCTTCAACGAAGCCACCCGCAAGCTCACTCCCGTCAAAGTGAACGGCGAGGACACGTACCGCGCCGAGTCGTTCATTGCAATCTACGGTTCTCCCGAAGCACTCTACGGCCTCGGCCAGCACCAGGCCGGCGTCTGGAATTATCGTGGCGAGTCGGTCGACATCGCGCAAGAGAACAGTAATATCTCCGTGCCCATGCTCGTCTCCACCAAGGGTTACGGAATTTTTTGGAACAACGCTTCGCACAGCCGCTTCAACAATCGATTCGCCAACTATCTGTACCTCAGTTCCGAAGTTGCCGACGTCCTCGACTACTACTTCATCTACGGCCCCGATCTCGACAAGGTTGTCGCGGGCTATCGCGAGTTGACCGGGCAGGCACCCATGTTCGGCAAGTGGGCCTACGGATTCTGGCAGTGCAAGAACCGCTACAAATCGCAGGACGAGATCCTCGGCGTCGCGCACAAATATCGCAAACTGCACATTCCGGTCGACGACATCGTGCAGGACTGGTTTTGGTGGAATCGCAAGGGCGAGCACGTCTTCAACAAAAACTATCCCGAACCGAAGGCAATGGTCGACGAACTCCACAAAGAGCACTTCCACCTGATGATTTCCGTCTGGCCGTTCTTCGAGCCGGGCTCGGCTGTCTACGACGAGATGGATAAACGCGGTTGGTTCGTCGACAAATTCAAATTCGCCAAACCGCCGTATCACACGGAGGGCATGGCGGTGTATGACGCGACCAATCCGGAAGCGCGAAAATATTACTGGAGCCTGATGGAGAAAGGCCTATTCAACATCGGCATCGACGCCTGGTGGCTCGACACGACAGAACCCGAAACCGAAGGCCAGGAAGAAAACATCCTGCTGAGTCACAAGCTTTCGATTGGCAGCGGTGATCGTTACGTTAACCTCTATCCGCTCCTGACCACCGGCGCCGTCTACAACGGTCAGCGCGGTGCCTCCGACAAGAAGCGCGTCTTCATTCTGTCGCGCTCCGCCTTTGGCGGCAGCCAGCGAAACGCCGTCACTGCCTGGTCCGGTGACATCAACTCAGATTTCCTGAGCCTCCGCCGCCAGATCCCCGCCGGCCTAAACTACTCCATCTCTGGACTTCCCTACTGGACCACAGACATCGGCGGCTTCGTCTCCGGCAATCCCGACGACCCCGCCTACCGCGAATTGTTCGTGCGCTGGTTCGAGTACGGAACGTTCTGCCCAATCTTCCGCGTCCACGGCACACGCAAAACCGATCAGAACGAGTTGTGGTCTTATGGCCCCGAGGCGCAGAAGATCCTCGTCAACTTCGATCGCCTGCGTTACCGCCTGCTGCCCTACATCTACTCGCTAGCCTGGAAGACGACGAGCACTTCCTACACCCCGATGCGTCCCTTGGCGATGGATTTTCTCGGCGACGTCCGCGCCGAAAACACCGGCGATCAATTCATGTACGGTCCGGCATTCCTCGTGAATCCCGTGACCGAACCCGCAGCCAGCACGCGCCGCCTCTACCTGCCCCAAGCGCGCTGGTACGACTTCTGGAGTGGCATCTCGATCGACGGCGGTCACACCGTCGACGCGGCTGCTCCCCTCGAGCGCATTCCACTTTACGTTCGTGCTGGATCGATCGTTCCCATGGGCCCCGACGAAGAGTGGTCCGATCAGAGGCCGGCGGATCCCATCGAACTTCGCATCTACAGCGGCGGTAACGCTGACTTCACCCTCTACGAAGACGAGAACGACAACTACAACTACGAAAAAGGTGTCTACGCCACAATCCCGATTCACTGGGACGACGCCAAACAAACTCTCAACATCGGCGCACGCCAGGGAAAATTTCCCGGCATGCTTGAGCACCGGACATTTCGAGTTGTGTTTGTCAGCGAGAACCACGGCGTGGGCGTCGACCCAACCGACCAGGCCGACAAGAGCGTGCAGTATTCCGGCGAAGCTATTTCGCTGAGTCGCTAATCTTTTCGGAAGTGCAGGATCCAGAAATGGAGCCACGGGCATCTGCTACCCGTCGTGACATTGTTTCTTGCGATCTATGGGAGAAGGCCTAACTGCGAAAACCACGAAAGATACTCTCGCCAAGGTCAGGTTCGCTTCACTTGGCGGGCGTACCGTTCGTGGTCCGCTTACTACAACTCGATTGTTCCCCGGCGCGATCGCTGATTACTTGGTTTTACTCGCCGCTGGCTGAATGGACTCAAATCCCTTTTCAAACTTCGTCAGCAGTGGGGTCTCACCCTTTTGTAAGCCATCCCGTCCCATCACGCGCCATAGGTATTGCCCGCCCGCAAAGTGCGCGTCGTACACAGCAAGAAGATCCTCCGTGGGCCGGCTCTGCACCAGCAGAATGATGTCTGCCTGTCCGGGTTCATAGACGAGAGTCAATTTACCCCACTTCTGGATCGCATCCTGCACATTCGCGATCGCATCCCTGTCCTCCGGGAGCAACCGCGAATCAAACTGGTCGCCGTCGTAAGCCGCGACGTAAACAAAACGCGCATTCCGCAGCGTACCGGGAAAGGGCTGCTCGGTCTGCGCGCGGAAAGGGCTGCTCGGTCTGCGCGCACCGCGGAGGCTTGGGTGTCGCAAACGCCATCCCTGCCATGAACACCGTGACCATCACTGCTGCCACAAGTTTCCGCATACAGCCTCCCTGACTTCCCACTCTAATTTGATGACGCCCAGGCCGCTCAGGATGCCTGGCCGCGCATGCCAACAACCGTGGCGAGGCCTTGATTGTAACTTTAAGTTATTCATTAGAATAGGGTACTGGGGTACCCAACGACGTAGTTACCAAGCCTGACGTAGTTACAAGTCTGTTGAGCGCATCGATATTCGAAAGCAGAAACGCGTTTCACGGCCTGCACGAGCGCGGCATCAAGCACTTGAAGCGAGTAGCTAGTACGGCTCGCATTCGACACCTGTGACCTGACATCGTCGCCGAACGCCGGATGCCAAGCATCGGTTGCTCACATGACAGATGGCACCGTGATACCAAGCACAGCCAGCGTGCGAATCAACTCACGCCTGACCACGGCTACAGTGGCGAGAAGGAAGTTCCTCCGTCCCTCGTCGGGTTCATCCAAGACACGATGACGGTGGTAGAACGCATGAAACAACTGGGCCAATTGGAACGCATGTTTGGCGAGATACGCTGGTTCGGTAGTGGCGATGCACTGATCCACGATGTATGAAGTCGTGGCGGCAGTGAGCCAAAGCTCCCAGATCTCGTTTCCGGCTTCACCGCCAAGATATTCCGTGAGCTTCTCATCAGAAAGAAACTTCGCCGCATCCGTAAGGAATTCACTAGGATCTAACCCGGCTTTTCGAAAGATGCTGGTGCCGCGGACCACGGCATTTTGCGCGTACGGTCCCGTTTCCCCTTGGAAGCTCAAGGCCTCTTCGAAATCAAACGCGATCACCGACGGCTTGGTGTACTTCAGCATGAAGTAGCGCAGCGCGCCAATGGCAATCTGCGTGGCAATGGTCCGGCGCTCGTCTTCGCTCAACTCCGGATGCCGTTGATCGACCTCGTTCTTCGCCGACGCAATGAGACGATCGATCAGATCGTCCGCCTTGACGCCGAAGCCCTTGCGCCCCGACACCTCGATATACGACTTCGCCTTGTCCTCGTCCGACAACTGGTAGCCCAGCTCGGCAGCACAACGCGGAGTGAGCGCAACCATTTCATAGGAGAAGTGCGTGTAGTGGTCGGCCTGCTCGTTGTACCCTAGGCCGCGTAATGCCTCAATCACTGTGCTCTGCGCCTCCGACTGGCGCGCATCGATCACGTTGTAGATTTCGGCCACATCGCCGAAGTGCGGATGGTCTTTCTCACCCTCAGTCGCCGAAATCCAGGATTGATGATCGTTCGGATATTTGTAGAACTTGCGATAGCCAAAGTCCCGCCCCAGCAACCCGAACTTCCACATGTGATACGCAATGTCTTTGCCGACGTAGCCCACCGTTCCGTTGGAGCGGACAATCACTTTCTGATCTTCTTCTGCAACCCGCTCCGCATCCTCGTCCTGCCCGGGTTCCGACGCGGCCGTTCCATCTTGATCGCTCCTTCTCTCCGCGCCCTCCATATCCTCGGTGGTTAACAATCTTGACCCAGTTCCCCCGCGCCGCATCACCCAGCAACCCTTGTTCTTCCCTTCGCTTTCAAAGAAAAGCACACCGCCATCTTTCAGCTTGGTGAAGGCCGCATCCCAGAAATGCAGGTGCAGGATTTCGCTTTCGCGCGGCAGGAAGTCGTACTCGATGTCGAGCCGATCCATGGTTTCAAGATGCCGGCGCAACACCGCGACTGAAATCAAATCCGCGATGGCGGCTGTCTCGTTCCCGCCTTCTTCGATCTCATGCAAGGTCTTCAACCGGACCTGCAGGTTCTGCTTATTCTCGGCGTACCACTGCGAAGCCCGTGCATAGAGATCCCAGCAGTAATAGTCAAAGCGCGGCTGCGAGGCGAGTTGCTCGATCTCCGCCCGCGACTTGTTCTCCAGGTATCGAAAGCCCACAACAACATCCGCCACCTGCACGCCGGTGTTGTCGATATAGTTCTGCACATCGACTTCCCTGCCTGCGAATCGCAGCAGTCGCACGAACGTATCCCCGAGAATCGCATTGCGCAGGTGCCCGATGTGCGCGGCCTTGTTGGGGTTAATGCTGGAATGCTCAACCAGAATCTTGCCTTCCGCGGTTTCAACCTCGGGTCGCTCATCCGCCGCCAGCGCTGCGGCAACTTCTCCCCGCTGCACTTTCGCGTTGATGTAGCCTGCGCCCGCAACCCCCAGCTTTTCAAAGCCTTCAACCGGCCCCAGCCCCGCGACGATCTCCTCCGCGATCTTCCGCGGAGCCTTGCGTAGTTTCTTCGCCAGCTCAAACGCGATCGGCATGGCGTACTCGCCCAACTCCACCTTGGGCGGTTGCTCCACCACGATTTTGGGCAGGTCGAGGTTGTAAGTCGCGCGCAGAAAGTCGCGCACCCGCTGCGTCAAACGCCGTTCGAGAATGCGATACAAGGAACCCCTCTAACTGATTGAAGAAACTATGGATTGTAGCAAACAGCATGCACGTGTCCGGTTTGACGGTGAATAGTAGTCGCCCTATGATGAAAATCAGGCTTTTGAAGTGCGGGAGCTCAGTTCGGATTTGTGGCTAACTTCGTGCGACCGATATTCAGTTCTCGGGTGCACAATCGCAGACCGAGAGCCTAGCGCCGAGAGCCTAGAGCCCGGTTTTCTATGAAAATCGCCTACCTCGACTGTTTCTCCGGCATGAGCGGCGACATGTTCTTGGGCGCGCTTGTGGATGCCGGAGTGTCTCCGGAGTTGCTGGAGAGATGGATGCCGGAGTGTCTCCGGAGTTGCTGGAGAGAACCGTCCAGGCTCTGAACGTGGGCGCACGGCTGGAAATCTCGAAGGTCAACCGCAGCGGCATCACCGCGACGAAAGTTGATGTTTTCGTTAACGGCGAAAAGGAATTGCCGCGGGACGAGTTCTTCGCCGAGTACGACCACACACATGAGCATGAACATGTCCATGAACTCACTCACTCCCACCAGCAGAATTCATCCCATGCCTCGCGAACAGGAGTGTCCGCACCACCCGACCACGAGCATGAGGACGAGCATAAGCACGCACAAGGTCCTGGCCACCACCACAATCATGAATTCATTCAGGCGCACGGTCGCAGCCTGAAAGAAATCAAGAATCTGATCGCGAAAGCGGCGATTTCCGAACGCGCCAAGACGACGGCGACGGCAATCTTCCAGGCTCTGGGTGAAGCCGAAGCCAAAATCCATGACATGGACATCGAATCGGTCCACTTCCACGAAGTCGGCGCGGTGGATGCAATCGTCGATATCGTAGGTGCTGCGGTGGGTGCGGAGGCCCTCGGCGTCGACGAGATCGCCTGTTCACCGCTGAACGTGGGAGGCGGCACAGTGAAGTGTGCACACGGCGTTTTTCCGGTGCCCGCCCCGGCAACGGTCGAATTGTTGAAGGACGTGCCCATCTACTCGTCGGGAGTTCAAAAGGAGCTGGTGACCCCGACGGGCGCGGCCATCGTCAAAGTCCTGACAACGCGCTTCGGAAACGTTCCAGCCATGAAGATCGAGAAGTCCGGATACGGAGCCGGGTCGCGAGACATCGCGGGCCATCCGAACGTCGCGCGGCTGGTGATCGGAGAGGCCGCCGCCGCCCAAGACCTCACACAATCACTTGAAGATCGCTCCGGCATCGCCCGGCACACGACGGCAGAGACCATTTCCGTCCTCGAGGCTAACCTCGACGACCTGAATCCCCAAGTCTTCGGCTACGTGATGGATCGCTTGCTCGAAGAGGGTGCGCTCGATGCCTTCGGAATCCCGGTGCAGATGAAAAAGAATCGCCCCGGAATGTTGTTGACTGTTCTTTGCAAGCCGCACGACGCGGATAAGTTAACGCATCTGATATTTACGGAAACGACAACGTTGGGCGTGCGCCGCCGGGACGGACAAAGACAAGCCCTTTCGCGCCGATGGGTCAACGTCGCGACGCCCTGGGGCGACGTGCGTATGAAAATCGCCAGCATGAACGGCACCGTCACAAACTACGCTCCCGAGTACGAAGACTGCCGCCAGATTGCGGCTGCCAAGCACGTGCCTCTGAAGATGGTGATGCAGGAGGCGGTGCAGCAATACTTGCGCACCGCCGCCGAGAAGCACTAGCCAGCACGGGGACACGCGGACACCCGCTGCCAACCCGTCATCAACAAGAAAACATGTAAACTGAAACCCCACAGATTCTCTGTGGGTCTCTGTGTCCCCTGTGGTTACAGAACAAACAAAAATGACCAAGAAGTTCTACATCACGACCCCGATCTATTACGTCAACGCCCGGCCGCACATCGGGCATGCGTATACCACCATCGCTTGCGACACGATTGCGCGGCGACACCGGATGCTGGGCGACGACACCTACTTCCTGACCGGGACCGACGAGCACGGGCAGAAAATCGAGCGTGCCGCCGCGGCCGCTGGAAAAACTCCGCAGCAGTTTGCCGACGAGGTCTCCGGCGAATTTCGCGCGCTCTGGAAGCGTATGCGCCTCACCAATGACGACTTCATCCGCACCACCGAAGAGCGTCATAAGAAGAGCACGCAGGCGCTGTTCCGCCAGATCCGCGACAACGGCTACATCTACAAGGGCAGCTACACCGGTCAGTACTGTGTGTCGGACGAGATGTATGTGGACGTCGGTCCGGGCGAGCCTTGCCCCGAGTGTGGACGCATCACCGAGACGGTTCATGAAGAAAACTACTTCTTCAAACTCTCGGCGTTCGCCGACAAACTCTTGCGGCTGTACACCGAGCAGCCGGACTGGATCCGACCGGAAACGCGCCGCAATGAAGTAATTTCGTTCGTCCGCAGCGGCCTGAAAGATCTTTCCATCAGCCGCAGCACGTTCTCGTGGGGCATCCCGGTGCCCGATGATCCCAAGCACGTGATCTACGTCTGGCTTGACGCTCTGGCCAACTACATCACCGCTCTCGGCTACGCCTCCCCCGATCCGAGCAAGTATGAAAGATACTGGCCCGCCGACATTCAGATGATCGGCAAGGAGATCGTCCGCTTCCACTGCGTGTATTGGCCCGCATTCCTGATGGCGGCGGGGCTGCCTCTGCCGAAAGGGATCATGGCGCACGGATGGCTGCTATTTGAAGAGAACAAGATGTCGAAGTCGCGCGGCAACATCGTGCGCGCCGAAACGATCCTCGAGGTCCTCGGCGCCGACGCGCTACGCTATTTCTTGCTGCGCGAGGTGGTGTTCGGTTCCGACGGATCGTTCTCCTTCGACGCGCTGGTGCAGCGTTACAACTCCGATCTCGCTAACGGCCTCGGTAATCTGGCCAGCCGCACGCTGACCATGATCAACCGTTACTTTAAGGGTGAGGTTCCATACCCTTCCCACACAGCCGCGCGACGGCCAGCGGACGACGCCATCGCCGAGATCGCGCAGGATGTCATCGCCGACTTCAACACGCTGTTCGACCAGTTCCAGTTCTCCAAAGCCCTTGAGGTGGCTTGGGGACTGGTCGCTTCCGTCGACAAGTACATCGTCGAGAACGAGCCATGGGCGCTTGGCGAGAAGCACGATGAAGACAGCCGGGCGCGCATGGCAACCGTGTTGTACACCTCCGCCGAAGCTTTGCGCATCGTAACAGCGCTGGCGCATCCCGTGATCCCGGAGTCGACCGCCAAAATCTGGACCCAGCTCGGACTCGGCGACATCACCAAGTTCGACCTTACCGGACTCAAGTGGGGACAGCTTCATCTCGGCACCAAACTCGGCGAGGTGCAACCGGTCTTCCCGCGCAAGGACAAAACTGCCATAGAAAGGATGCAGAAGATGGAAGAGGAAGGACGCCCCACGACAGACGCTGTGGCCGAAGCAAAGCCGCAAACTCCGGCGACCCCGCCCCTTCCGGTTCCGGCGAAGCCGGCCGCCGTGGCGCCCGATGGCAAGATCGGCATCGAGGACTTTGCCAAGGTCGAGCTGCGTGTCGGGCTGGTAAAAGTCGCCGAAAAGGTAAAGAACGCCGACAAACTCCTGCGACTGGAAGTCGATATCGGAACTGAAGTGCGCCAGATCGTCGCCGGAATCGCCGAGGCCTATGCGCCCGAGACGCTGGTCGGCCGAAAGGTAGTCATCGTCGCGAACCTCGCGCCCCGGAAGCTGCGCGGACTGGAATCGAACGGCATGATCGTGGCCGCCTCCCTCGAGGGCGGCCAACCAGTCCTTGCTGGATTCCTGGAAGAGGTGCCGGTGGGAGCGCGGCTGAAGTAGCGACCGGGGCCGACGACCAACGACGATGTTTGTAGACTCCCACGCCCATCTCGAAGGACACCGCTACGACGCGGATCGCGAGCAGGTCATCGCCCGCGCGCGGGAGGCCGGGATCGAAACCATCGTCGCGATCGGCAACGGCGACGGCCCCGTCAACTTCGATTGTGCCGTCCTGCTGGCCGAGAAATACGACTTCATTTACGCCACCATTGGAATTCACCCGCACGAAGCCAAACTTGCCGACCAGTCCGCCTACGACCGCATGGAACAGATCGCAAAACGACCCAAAGTCATTGCCTGGGGCGAGATTGGGCTCGACTACTATTACGATCATTCTCCCCGCGATCTGCAGCGCCAGGTTTTCTCCACTCAGATGGAGCTCGCCCGCGCCGCCAAGTTGCCCATCGTCATCCACTGCCGCCCCTCCGATAACAGCGAAGACGCATGGGACGACTGTCTGCGCATGATCTCGGAACAGTGGACGTCGACCGGCCTCGGCGGCATCCTGCACTGCTTCACCGGCAATGTGGCCCAGGCCAAGCGCGCCCTCGACATGGGCTTCGTGATCTCCTTCGCCGGAAATGTCACCTTCCCCAAGGCCCAGCAGATTCGCGACGCCGCGCTCGCAGTCCCGATGGACCGCATCCTGATCGAAACCGACTCCCCCTTCCTTGCCCCGATCCCCCATCGCGGCAAGCGCAATGAGCCGGCGTTCGTGCGTGAAGCTGCCCGCCAAATCGGCGCGTTGCGCGGCTTTTCCGCGGAGGAAATCGGGATGCAAACCACGCAAAACTTCCAGAATTTCTTTTCGCTTCACGAAAAGAGCACAACCATTTAGCTTGATACGTGCGACTTCTGCGGGGTGGGAGAATCTGATTAAATAGACGGAAACCTATGCCCGAGAATACTTTCGACGTCGTCAGCAAGATCGATCTGCAGGAGGTCTCCAACGCCATCCAGCAGGCCATGAAGGAAGTCACCACGCGCTTCGACCTCAAGGACTCGAAGTCATCGATCGCGATGGAAGGCAAAGATGCGATCATCCTGCACTCGGCCGATGACTACAAACTGAAAGCGGTCAACGACATCCTGCAACAGAAGATGGTCAAGCGGGGCATATCGCTCAAAGGCCTGACCTACGGCGTGATCGAACCCGCCGCCGGAGGAACCGCCAAGCAGAAGATCACTCTGCAGCAAGGCATCGCAGTCGAGAAAGCGCGCGAGATCGTGAAGTTGATCAAGGACTCGAAGAAGAAAGTACAAGCCTCGATCCAGGGCGACCTCGTGCGCATCAGCGGTAAAGACCGCGACACGTTGCAGGAGGTCATTGCGCTCTTGAAGTCGCGCGATTTCGGAATCGATTTGAAGTTTGAGAATTACCGGACAAACTGAGAGTTCACAATGGAGGCACAGAGACACGGAGCAACCAGTCTGACGCTTTTGCGTTGTGTTTCTCTGTGACTCCGGGTCTCCGTGGTGAGTGATTCTTGATGACGTCCGTAAGAAACGAAGCGATTGAGCACACCATCGGCCATTAACGGGAAAGAAATCTTCGAACTGCTGCACGACGACCTTTTGGCCATCGAAACAGAGTTCGGGCAGGACACCGTCTCCGACGTGTCGGCCATCACCGAGATCGGCGAGTATCTCCGCGAGGGTGGCGGCAAGCGCATCCGCCCGGCGCTCTTGCTGCTCTCCGCGAAGCTGTTTGACTACAAGGGCACCGGCGCCGTGCGACTGGGCGCGGTAGTCGAGATCATTCACACCGCCACGCTGGTGCACGATGACATCATCGACGAAGCGCAAACACGGCGCGGCCGTCCCGCAGCCAACACGCGCTGGGGCAACTCCAAGTGCGTACTCGCTGGCGACTGGCTCTACATGCAGTCGTTCAAGATCGCCGTGCAGGAGCGCAACTTCCGCGTGCTCGACACGCTCATCGAACTGACCCAGCAGATGGTGGAAGGCGAACTTCTCCAGATGGAAAAACTGGGGAAACTCATCTCGCTCGACGAGCACTTTGACCTGATTTTCCGCAAGACGGCCTGCCTCTTCTCAGTCTGCATGCGGCTGGGAGCGATTCTGGGAGGGGCCACGCCCGAGCAGGAAGAAGCCGCAGGATTCTACGGGCGGAACCTGGGAATGGCGTTTCAGATTGTCGACGATGTGCTCGACCTGACCGCCTCGGAAAACGTCCTCGGCAAGCCCGTGGCCAGTGATCTCCGCGAAGGCAAAGTCACCATGGCCGTGATTCATGCGCTCGAGCGTTGCACCGTCGAAGAACGCGAGAAGATTGCAACCGTCCTACGCGATCGCGCCTTCAACGGCGTAACCCATGCCGACATTCTCGCAGTGCTGAATCATTACGGCTCTCTCGATGCCGCCAATGCTCGCGCCGCTGAATACGCGCAAGCTGCCCGCAGCGCAATCTGCACCTTCCCTGACAGCGAAATCAAGCGCGCCCTGTTGTGGGCTCCGGATTTTGTAGTTGCCCGGGAAAAGTAAGAGTCGTCCTGTAGCGCTCGAAGATCACTCCAACCGACTCTGCACTCTCTGCGTGCCCTTTTCTGCGCACTCTGCGGTTTAAGATTCTTTAGGTTTTCAGTCCTAGCTTTTCAGCCCTAATGGACTGTCATCCTGAGCAAGCGAGGCGCAAGCCGAGCGCGTCGAAGGACCCCATGACGGCCCGAGACCACCATTCGCCGATGGCCACTTTTCCACCACAGATCTCAAGGATCTGCCCGATTCCTTGGGCCACAGAAAAACCGAGCGACCTAGTCCTCGAGCCGGAACTGCTCGCCCAGGCTCCGCGCCAACGAATTCAGGCCATTAGCCAGGGCACCACGGCAACGTTCCACCGACTTCTTCGAGAGATCGTCCAGGCTCTTTTCGAACGACTCCAGCGTGCCGGCTGCCTGCAGCCTCATCGACTCGGAAACCGCGTTCTCGATTCCCTTCTGGATGATGCCCAAACGCACTGCAGCCTCGTCCACCTGCTCGGTAAGTTCCTTCGCGCTGCGCGTGCCCAACTCCTGTAGGATCACGTCGACGGTGCTTTCTAGTTGCGAGCGCGCGCTGCTCACGGTGTTCGTGGCCAGCTTCGACAAGCGGATGTCCAGCCCCGATTCCAGCGCATTGGCCGACTCGTTTAGCTTGGCAATCCGGCCGTCCATGTCGGCGACTTCAGCCTGTACGCGCTGCGCCTCCGACTTGACCGTTGCTTGCAGCTCTTCCAGTTCCTGCCGGTGCGCTTCGTGCTCTCCGTTCAAGGTCCGTTGCTGCACCTGCAGAAGTTCGTCACTCAACTTCTTCAGGCGGTTGCCGGCATCCGTCATGTGCAGATGGAACTCGCCCATCTCGCGCTTCAGGTGATCGCGCAAGCTGGCGACCGTCTCGGTCGAAACCGCCTGCACCCGCTTCTCCATCTCGGCCGAGATGCCCTGCACTCGCTTCTCCGCCTCCGCCGAAACGCCTTCAACTTTTTTCTGCACCGAACGCAGGTCTTCCGACACGCGCTCGCGTGCACTCGCTTCTCCGCCTCCGCCGAAACGCCTTCAACTTTTTTCTGCACCGAACGCAGGTCTTCCGACACGCTTTCGCGGAATTCCGTGTGGCTGGCCGAGGTGGTCTTTTCGATCGCTGTCCTCGCCGCCTCCAGCACCTGTGCCGACTGCGAACGCGCTTCGTCCATCACCCGCGGGTTCAGCTCTTTCCGCAAGCGAGCTTCAATCTGGTCCTGCAACTCTGGCGGGATGTGCGACAGCGACACCTCGAACCGGCTCCGCTCGAACCGGCTCCGCTCTTTCGGCTGCTGCGACCGCCCCACAGCCTCGCGCAATTCCGCCAGCTCGGAAAGAAGCGGCCGCATTGCATCCGAGACCAATCCGCGCAAGCGCTCCTCGGCAACCTGCTTCTGCAGGCTGTCGAGCATGCTCTTCAACGACGCCGGGATCTTCTCTGAAACCGGCGGCATGGGCTGGACATTCTTCAGCTTCGCCGGCAGCACGTTCCCGCTTGGCTCGGCCGGCGCTGCTAGCCGCAACCAGTCCTGCGGTGCGGCCTTCAGCCCCCAGAAGTTCTGCGGACGATCCAGCCGCGCACCCAGGCGCCAACCCTTGTCGTCGGAATCCAGCGGCTCGCAGTAGACCACCTTGGCCGTCGTTTCGCGCCCGTCTTTGCTGTGGAAGTGCAGAAGCACCCCGGCATCCAGCTTGACCGGCGATCGCATGGAACAACCATGCGCGTTGACCACCAGGGTCTCGCATACTTCCGAGAACTTGGATTCCGGCTCGAGACTTGTCACCAGGATGGGTACGTTGACCGGCACGCGCGAACTGCGCCGGAGGGGAGCGGGGGCGTACGAGCTTTGCATAGTGGCTGCCTTGGGCGAAGAATTCGGTAACGCACGGCTACGCACCACCGCGCGTCGTAACCCATACGTTAACCCCAAACCCGCGTCCAGAGCCCCACTCGGGAGTATTGCCCAGCGCATGTTCAACCGGGCAGGCGGCCTATGTCTTTTGGTAATGATGTAAAGGTTACTGGATCGTGGATACGGATTCGTGGCCTGTTAAGCTTCTGCGCGCTTGCACTCTGGGGGTCCGTGAACTCACTCGATCTCAAGTTACTCGTCATCTCGGGCGAAGTGAGGCGCACGCTCACACCTTGATGACCCCGAGCACAGACACCCGTTTCGCAGGTCTTCTCTGTGCCCTCTGTGTCCTCTGTGGTGAAGATTTTCTTCGCGCGACCTTAACAGTCGGAATCTTCTTAGCTTTGTCATCCTGAGCGAAGTGAGGCGTCAGCCGAACGAAGTCGAAGGACCGCATGTTCCTCAAACTCACAACCGGCCCTAACAGGAATTCCGACCACGGACCTGCGCAGCCGACCTTCTTCGTACCCTATGCGGTTAAAGGATTTTTCCGATGACCCGATCACCAGATGATCCGATTCTTCTGGTCCGATCGCCAGATCACCCTATCCCTCTAATCCTTTCCCATTATTGCCGCTCAGTCACCGCGTAGCTAAAGTGTCCGACACTCAGGGTGGCAAACTCTTCATTGCACGACGACGGATGTCACTCGGCGTGTCCCCATTGCCGCCCGGAATCTCCCAACTTGGTGGATACATGCGACGCTTTCTGCTGTGGGTCCTGGTCCTCTCTTCTGCCTGTCTCGCACAAAGCAACTACGCTGTGGTCACGGGAAAAGTCACCGACGCGCAATCGCTCCCGATCGCCAAGGCCACCGTGCGCTTCAAATCGCTCAGCACCGGCGCCACGCGGAGCGTCACAACAAATGAAAGTGGCCTATTTTCGGCCGCCGCGCTTCTGCCCGACGACTACGAGCTCACCACTTCCGCTGACGGCTTCGCCCCGGTCGCCCAATCCATTCATGTGGAAGTCGGACAGCGCCTCGCGATCGACGTCCCCCTGAAGGTCGGCCCTGTCCGCGAAGGCGTCCAGGTGAACGCCGCAGCCGACATCCTCCGCACTACCGACGCCAGCGTCGGCGATGTCGTCGAGCCTAAATCTATCCAGGAACTCCCGCTCAACGGACGCATGCTCATCGACCTCGTCCTCACGGTGCCCGGCACTCACGTTGGCTTTGGTGCGCAGACCGGAGAAACGAATCCTCTTTATTGGCGGCCCGGTCAGCGCTCGGCCGTCGTGATCGGCGGCGCGCGCCCCAACGCCAACTTCTTTTTGCTCGACGGCGCCACCAACACCGACCCGACCTTCAACACGCAAAACCTCAGCCCCTCGCCCGACGCCGTCATGGAGTTCCAGGTCGAGACCAGCAGCTATACCGCCGACATGGGCGGCGCCGGCGGCGGCCAGATCAACATCGTCACCCGCTCAGGGACGAATCAGTACCACGGCACGGTTTACGAATTCCTGCGCAACGGCGCCCTCGATGCCAGTCCTTTCGCAGCCATGGGAAACAACCATCTCGTGCAGAACAATTACGGCGCCTCGTTTGGCGGCCCTCTGCTGGGCAAATCACACAAGACGTTTTTCTTCGTGAACTACGAGGGCCTGCGTCTCTCTCAAGCTGACGCACAAACGCTCACTGTTCCGACGCAGGCGGAACTCACCGGCGACTTCAGCATGAGTAACGTCAAGATCTACGACCCCACCACCGCCGTCGCCAACCCGAACTACAACCCTGCCCAGCCGGTTGGTCCTTCGAACTATCCCTACGCGCGTAGCCAGTTCCCCGGGAACATGATCCCGAACGGCCGCATCAATCAGAACCTCGAAGCCTTCCTGCTCAAATACATTCCCCCGCCCAACATGATGATGACGTCGATGGGCGCCGACTCCAACAACTACCTCGACATCCGCAACGAGACGCACTACCAGAACCAGGGAACAATTCGCGTCGACCACATCTTCGACAACAACGACACGCTCATGCTGCGCTACTCACTCGGTGGCGAGAACGGCTTCTCGCCCAGCAGCGGCGTGACCTCGACGACCGAGAATCTTCCCGGCTTCGGCGCCAACTTCGACAATTTTTCCCAGCAGGCCGTCATCTCCTGGAATCACGTTTTTTCGAGCAGCAAGCTGAACACTGCATCCCTGGCCATGTCTCGCCTCTCCATGGACCGCACCTCGCAGAATGACAACGTGAGCGACATCGTCAGCCAGCTTGGAATCAGGGGGATCGGCTTCGGCGGACCTGGCGCCTGGGGCGCTCCCTGGTTCGCCGCCCAGGGTTACACGGGCATCGGCGACACCTTCGCCGCCACTCCCATGCACGCGTGGGACACGACCATCGAGTTGCGGGACACCTTCTCGTGGCAACACGGTCATCATGCGCTTCGCTTCGGTGGCGATGGACGCCGCTACATCTGGCCAATGTGGGGCTTTTTCCAGAACCGCGGCTACTACCAGTTCACCAACGGCTACACCACGCAATTCGGATTCAATGACGGCAGCGGCTCAGGCTTTGCCAGCATGCTCCTCAGCCTCCCCACCGTGAAACAGCGCCAGGCCGGCGTGCCTCAGATGAATCTCCGCAACTGGGGATGGGACTCCTTCGCCGAAGACAGCTGGCAGGTCACTTCCAGGACGACGATAAATATCGGATTACGATATGAATACACCAGCCCGCTTTACGACCTCAACAACACCAACGCGAACCTGATCTTCAACAACGGGGTTCCTTCTCCGTTCATCGGCGGCGAACTGGGCTATCCCAAGGGCCTGATGTACGCCAACAAGCACAACTTCGCGCCGCGCTTCGGAATCGCCAAGAACGTACCGCGCTACGGCATCATTCTGCGCGGAGCCTATGGACTCTTCTACACCCCGGTCGATCAGAACACGTGGTGCAACCAGCGCCACAACGTCCCGTATGTCTTCCCCGAGACCCAGCAGGCCGACAACTTCACTCCGCCGGCCTCACTCTACACAAACACTCTGAATTTCGGTACGCCCGTCCTCGGCGTCGGAACCTTACCGGCAACCACGGTGAGTTTCACCGCATTCGATCCGCACGCACCCGCGCAATACATCCAGCAGTGGAATGCGCAAATCGAAAAAAGTTTCGAGGCGAACACCACCGTGTCTGTCGGCTATCTCGGCGCGCGCGGCTTCCACTTGCAGCGCTCGCACCTGATCAACAACGCGCCCCCGGGACCCGGTCCGCTTGGCCCGCGCCGTCCCTTCAAGACCCTCACGTTTGTTCCCGGCACGAACCTCACGCCGAGTAGCACCGACGCGATCATTCAGAGCCAGACCTTCCCCGTCAGCACCATTAACCGGCTGGAAGACACCGCGCAGAGCTGGTACGACGCCGGCTACATCAGCGTGCGCCGGCGCTATTCGCGCGGCCTGAGCCTGCTCGCGAGCTACACGTACTCGAAGAACCTCACCAACGCGCCCGACTTCCGCTCGCCCATGGACGAGTCGGCGATCCCGCAGAACAACAACGACCTCGCCGCGGAAAAAGGTCCCGGCTGCGACGTGCGCCATCGCCTCACGCTCAGCAGCGTCTACGACATTCCCGCGTTCAAGCACAATGACCTCACGCGCCTGCTTACGCAGAACTGGCACTTCAGCACGATCCTCCAGCTCGAGTCGGGGATGCCGTTCACGATCTCCGTCTTCGGCGACACCGCGAACTCGGGCACGGTGCTCGGCGAGAATCCGATCCGTGCCAATTACACCGGCCAGCCCATTTTCGGACCCGGCACGCACACCGCTGCGATGTGGTTCAATCCGGCTGCGTTCTCCACGCCGGCTGCCTACACCTTCGGCGACGTGGGCCGCAACTCGGTTTACGGGCCGCCGTTGCGCACGCTCGACATCGCACTCGTGCGGACGTTCCGCATCACCGAGAGATCGAGCTTCCAGTTCCGCGGGGAGGCTTTCAACGTCCTCAACACCGCGAACCTCGGAACGCCGAACCGCTACGTGAACGAGCCGCAATTCGGCACGATCACGATGGCCATGACCCCGGGCCGGGAGATTCAATTGAGCGCGCGGGTGTCGTTCTAGTCGGCGCCGAACCCATGGTTAGCGATGGATCGACGGGCGTCCTCACCCATCTTTCTGAGAGCGATGCAAACTCGCATAATGTTCCACGTGGAACATTTTCGCTTTTTGATGTTTCACGTGATTAGCTTATAGCTATGATCACATCGGCAAGTAACGGACTCTCTATCGTTTAGCTGAGGGATCGCAAGGCGCGCTTATCACAACCTTTCGCCCTCGGCGAAATGTGGACACAAAGCGCAGTACGCGAGGTTGGACTTGATGGACCGGACCCGATAAGGAGAGAGGCGAACCTGAATCGCATCTGCCGTTCCCGCGACAAATGCGTCGCAGGCTCGCCCCCCGATGAAACATCATTTGCGCTCGGCGCTGGTCCATGCGCGCGCAATCTTTTCGAGCCCTTCGGCGTATCGGGCCATATCCCGCCCGAGTTCCCGCAGGCCATGTTCCACGCCTTTGCTCACCGTGCGGGTGATGGCTTCCGCCGCTTTTTCCGGCGACATCTTTTCGATGGCCGTGCGCTCTGCCTCGAGCGCAATCACCGACGCGCCCAGGGTCGCCTCCACCATCGCAACCGGATCGACAAACACCGGGTCACCGGGATTTATCGGAGGCCCCGCCCATGGATCAGGCGGAACGATGGGCACCGGCCCCTCCACCAGGTACTGCCACAGAATGACGACAATCGTGCACGGCGGCAGGAAGCGGCAAAGATTGTCTCGGCCAAGCGCGCCGATCCGGAGCATGTCGGCGTAGTCGTATTTGTGCTGGGAGTTGACGATCATGTTCAGCGGCTGCGACTTCAGCGCCGCCCATGCAATCGCCGGAAATAGGCGCCACAGCGCACCCGGTCTCGCGATCCAGAACGCAATATTCCGATAGTAGTTTTCGATCTGGGCGAGAACCGCCTGACCCGACGCCGAGGCCTTGAATCCAAGCGTCTTGGGCGCAGGCGCAATCGGATCGCCGATGAGGTTGATGTCGAAGAAGTGGTGCCAGGTGGAATCGACCACCACGCGCCCGATGCCCACGCGCTGCCCGTCATAGGCACCCACCACGCCAAAACTGCGTGGATTTGCGATGTCGGTGGGATCACCCACGTGCGCGCCTTCGGTCGAAACGTTGGTCTCTGCCAGCACCTGCCCCCAAGCGATGATTTGCGGCGGCCATTTCCGCCCCACGCCATCGGCCGGGTACTCGACGAAATTCTGTCCTGCGAAGGTCAGCGTCGCGTTCAGGTCCCAGGGCGTGATCACTTCGCCTTCGTGCATGTGGTCCGGCGCAACCGTGATCGGTCCCTTCACCCCGCACATCACCGGGTGCGGATAGAGGCTCAGAATGAACCGGCTCCACGAATTTGCGTACCAGCGCAGGTTCAACGGCTGCGGGATATCGTCCGACTGATCGTCGAAGAACACCTGCGTTTGTCCCGAAGGCAGCGCGTTTGTCCCGAAGGCAGCTGCGTCGTCTCGATCCGAGTCGAACCCAACGGCGGAGGCGCCACTGGCTCTCCGTTCGGCCCTGGGTTCGGAAACCACCACTTGCGCATCGACCGCACCCGCGGCAAGCGCCCATTCAACTCCACGCCCAGGTCTGCGTGATCGCCCGTGGCAAACACACCGCCCCCGCCGTTCATGAACTTGGTCAACGCCGCCAACTCAGAATCGGTCATCGGATTTGCGGTTCCGCCGGTATCAGCCACGCCGAACAGCCAGATCTCGTCGTACACGGAAAGATCCACGGCATCGAATTTGAAATTCTCGACATCCGCAGCGCCATTCACGTCGGTATCGCGATGCGCCTTGGTGACGTTGAATCGTGGTAGAAATCCCGATTCCAGCGTGCGCACGAACTCACTCAGTCCAAAAAAGGCGTCGCCCGTGTTGTGATCAGGATTCTGGTCTCCGGGGCCGAACGACGCGTAGTGCGCCGACCCCGCAATTCCGTCCATGACCAGCAACACGTTGATCCTCCCAAGCCACCAGAGGATGTCCTTGACCTTGGGTATGGGTGTCATGATGAACTCTTATTGCAAACAGGGTGATGGAAACGGTGAATTTGACTGCGGAAGGTGGACCCGACGCGCGTCTCCCACAAGACTGCGCGCACACCTCAGCTGAGGTCTTCCACAGCAGTTGCTGTTCCACTTGCATGCACAGGTCGTGCGCGAGGCAAGTGGATTGTTTTCAGTGTCGCGATATTACGAGGGTGATCGTTGTGCACACCCCGACACTAACCCTTTAGATAGGGTGTATCCCTTCGGATAGGCGGGAGGCCCGGGCTCTCGACATCAGCGGGTTGAATGAGTGAGCGTAAGTGTTGTGCCACTTGGCCGAAAACGTGTTCCTTGGGACAGTCAAAGACACTGTCGGATGCACATCTCTATTACCGGCGTAGTTGCGAAGGAGCCTTGTAGAGGATGTTCACCGCCATGCTTCGGCAGCGAGCGCACGCGCAATGGAACTCAGGATCGCGGGGTTCCGCCACGTGCCCGCACGAGGGACAGACATATTCGCCGTTTGTGTTCGGTACCATGGGGCGGAATCCGTAGGCCGTGATGCAGTAGGAGCAATGGACCTTCGTGTCCGGTTTCATGACGGTTGCAGTGTGGCAGTGCCGCTTGTGTGGAGCGGTGGTTGAAATCATAGATATGCGTGATTGCGGTCACACACTGCCGGTGCGCAGGATCACAATCTGGCTCGCCTCTTTCCCGCTAATTCCCGCCCCGCCATCGACAAATCACGCTCATCGTCAAGCGTGATGAAGCTCACTGCCGATATAGCGACAACGAAGTAGTCTGGATTCCCGATCGCTTGGCTGCACGCGGTCGTCGTCTGGTTGGATGGTGGTTCGTGAAAGTAAGACGCTGGCTTTGCACGGCACTGGCATACGTAAGACTGCACCGCGCCGATTGTGAAAAGTGCGGAAAGCTTCAACAATGTTGGGGCGAAGAGATCCGTAAGCGGCTCGAGCAACTGCGCGAATTCGAGCACCCCTCGCACGAACTGATCCTCCCTCGGGAGAACAAGCGCTCCAACGACGACGCGGCGTGAGGAGACGGGGGCAGCCTGCCCTGAGCGAAGTCGACGGGTTCGGCCCGTCCAGCGGGACTTGTTCGCTTCCTGACCACGACAGCGCCTCGCCCCCAAAACCTCTTCCTCGCATTTGCCCAAACACCGGAATCGTGCTGCAATACCATGCGACGGCCCCGTAGCTCAATTGGATAGAGCATTGGTCTTCGGAACCAAGGGTTGGGGGTTCAAATCCCTCCGGGGTCGCCAGGCTACTTCCGCACCAGGGTCGGGCGCCGCTCCATGCCTCTCGCATACAAAGCGACCGCCGATCGAAAGCCATCCAGGACTCTGGTTACCGTTTCCGGCCTGGAGTATTCCACCTGCATCTCCACGGTTCCGAAGTCGAACACGGCAAACTTGCTTTCAAAAACGAACGAGCACTCCAGGATACTCACGAAGGATTCGACTGGTTGTATACAGATCTGCCCGCTGTTCTCGCGGCTGTGGTTCACCAGAATGTTCTCGCGGCTGTGGTTCACCAGAAGTTCCAGGGGGCGTCCTGACGCGGCCGAGGATGCGACCAGCATCTCGATCCGTTCCAGCATTTTTCTTTGCATGTCCCGCATGAGAGACTTCCGGCGTAAAAATCATAACCGCAGCCTGACGAGGGGCGCGTGACTCTCATCACGGGTAAGCGTGAGGGTAATGTTTGATGGGCCAGCCAACGTCCTGATGCCGGAGCATTGGAGGATTTCGGGTTCCGGTGTTCGATGGATGTTGATATTTACCGGCGACAACAAATGAGTCACGGTAATCCCGAAAACCGAGCACTACCTCTTGGCACCCGCGTTATTTCTTCGCGCCCGATCCGTACCCCTGCCACACGTACTCCAGAGCTTCCGGTAGCGTCTGCTCGCGCACGCCGCGGTCCACGTGAACGGCATTGCGGGCAAACACGAACTGGTAGTGATAGCCCTTAACCGCCAGCACCCTCGCCATGTTCTCGTTGGCCAGCACCCAGTCGTGCATGTCGTCGCGCATTACATTGGGGTTGAGGAGGTCGCGGTCGCCCACCTCCATCCAGATCCGGATCGGCTTGGCGGGACTGTTGGGGATGAGATGCTCGTGGAATTCCCAGGCGCCGTGCGGCGCCTGCGGATTCGATGGCCACTGCTGGTTCACAAATGTTCCGGAATACGCGAGGACTCGGTGGTAGAGCTCCGGGTGATACCACGCCGTGATGAGCGCGCACGCGCCGCCCGAACTGTTGCCCATGGTCGCTCGGCCGTCGGGATCTTTCGTGAGCTTTACGTGAGCCTCCACTTCTACCCGCGGCAGAACCTCTCTCTCCACAAACTCGGCATAAGCGCCCGACATGGTGTCGTACTCCAGGCCGCGCTCACTGCCCTGCGCGTCGCCGCCCCCGTTGCCAATCGAGATGGCCACGATTGCGGGAACTTTATGTTCGGCGATCAGGCTGTCCAGCGCAGCGAACAGCAAGCGATCAGGGCCGTCGGCGCCCACGATAAAAGGCGCGGCCGTGCCCGGCGCATACTGCTTGGGAATATAGACGGCCACATTGCGGGTGTACGGCGCGGGGAAAAGGCGCGGCCGTGCCCGGCGCATACTGCTTGGGAATATAGACGGCCACATTGCGGGTGTACGGCGCGGGGTGGCTGGAGGTCACGACCAGCTTGGCGGGATCCGCGGGATCGGGGGTGCCGAACGTATCCTTCTCGCGAGCAATGCCCGGATAAATCCTGCTGGACGACGAGCTCATCGTGAACTCGACTACCGTCCCCTGAAGAGGTTTGTCTTGCGCGGCGAGCTCGGGCGCGGGTGAATGGGTAGGGCCCACGATGAAATTTCCGTCCGCATTGGCCGGAGGAACCGTGCCGTCGGGCAATTCCTTCGCTTCGACATATCCCGCAGTGTGTGGATCGCGCGCCGGTGGAGTCGGATGTGGGGTTGGCTTTGCGGGCGGGGCAGCCTGGCCGAATGCAGAGACAAGGAGCGCCATCACCAAAAGGAGAAAAGGGATGCACAGCAGCAGTATGGTCGTGCGGTGGTTTCGGGGCATCCTGACAGATTTCCTGGGCTGTCTCGGAGATACGAGCGCCGGCATAGTATCGTATCGGCGGATTCGACGCGAGTCCACCGCAGCCCTCATCATTCGCGTGTGTTTGTAGACGAAGGGACGACGTCTCGCCGCAAATTTGGGAAAAATAATAGAAGACGACCACCGACAAGATGACGCCAAAACTGAGAATCCGTCTTCGCCCGGGATGGCATCCAGCCGCCAATCCCGCGATCCCCACGTACAAGCGCGCGGCGAGTGCCGGCTCCGGAGCGCTGCAGTTTTCGATTGCCCAATTTCGCCACGGCACAGCGCCGAATGCCACGGAGCAGACTCTCGTCGCCATGTGCGAAAAGCTGACGAGCAGCGTGAGGGGGCGCCGCGATCTGGCTACCGCATCGGGCATCTGCGACATCGGGATTTACGGAACCACTGCGGTGCAAGGCGACGCACCGGTGCGTTTTCAGGCGTGGGTGCTGTCGAACGGGTGGGAATTCATTCTGGTGACGCACACCTGCGGAAGCGTGCCCGATCCAGAAGAGGTGCGGGAAGCCACCGAGATCGCGTTGATGACGGGATTCGGGTAACCGCGGTTGGAAGCGGTTCGCGCTCGGAATTGCGGCACGCGGTTTTCACTGGCGCTAGTGATGCCGTTCGAATTGGCTGCGCTCCCCATCCTCCCGTCCAAGCTTGGATTGGCGCTTAAGCGTTGGATCGGCTTTTTTGACAAGCTTCTCTACAATACGTCGACTGTATATCCTGTAAATTCAGAGCTTTACCTTGCGCCCGGAACTCACTTTTTGTTTTCACGATTTCGTGGGGAATCGCCGCGGGAGTACCCCTCATAGTGGTCGCCATCACAACTGTCGCGGACACTCGGGACATTGAGGCAAGGGCCCGTTTCTTAATGCCCCCTGCACCCATCTTCTTCCTCCAACCTTCCAGTTCCTTACCCACCCATCTGGCCGATGCGGGCCACGCGCCGCGAACGTCATCCTGACTGTGCATTTCGAAAAATTCGCAAGTGTAGTTGGGAGACAAGCAATGGCGTCATCTATTTTGGAAACCCTGTCAAACGAGCTGTCGTCGGCTGCGGAGTCGGTTGGCGGCTCCGTGGTCGCGATCTACGGCCGACGCTGGATGCCCTCGAGCGGCATCCAATGGCGCAAGGGTGTGATTGTGACGGCTCACCACACGATTCGGCGCGAGGAAGACATCACCGTTGTTGTCGATGAAGGAAAGAGCCTGAAGGCGAGTCTTGCGGGACGCGACCCGAGCACCGATCTCGCGATCCTGAAGCTGCCTGAAGACGCGACCTTGCCGCTGCCCGCGCTCAGCGATTCGCCGGTCAAACTCGGCCACTTCGTGCTCGCGCTCGGACGATCGCGGTCTTCAACGCTGGTCGCGAGCGCGGGAATTGTCGGCGGACTGAGTGGAGAATGGCAGCCGCGCCGCGGTGGACGCGTCGATCAGCACATCCGTCTCGCTCTGGAACTGTATCCAGGATTTTCGGGCGGACCGCTGGTGAATGCGCAAGGCAAAGTCGCGGGCATCAATACGCGCGGTTTGGCGCGCGGTCGCGGCGTGACAATTCCGAACGCCACCGTGCATCGCGTCGTCGATGAACTGCTGGAGAAAGGTCACATCGCGCGGCCGTATCTCGGGGTCGCGATGCAACCCGTCGCTATTCCCGACGCACTGCGTGGCAAAGTGAAGGACGCGAGCGCGGCGCTGCTGGTCGTGCACGTGGAGAAGGCCAGTCCCGCGGAGAAAGCTGGAATTCTGGTCGGCGACATCATCGCCGAACTGCACGGCCACACCGCTCAGGACACCGGGGACATTCTCGATCTGCTCGCGTCCGCGAAGGTTGGTGACACGGTGAAAGCGACGGTGCTCCGCGGCGGCGCGCCGGTCGCGGCGTCCATCAAGCTGGAGGATCGTCCGACGCGGTAGATTGTTGCGAAGTGTCAGCGTTGGATAAGACAAACCATGAATGATCGTGAGATGGCTAGCGCGCAATGAATACCCGGAATGGAGATGGCGTAATCCGCGTCGTGGTTACGGCCATCTCCGCCGTGCGTAGAAGCGGGCTGGAAGCGATCGTCAGGAACAACTCTTCTCTGAAATTGGCTGGATCGTTGCCGACGATTGTTGGGTTGACGACACGAATTCAAGAGCTCCAGCCACATGTGGTGATCGCCGACTTGGCGCACGCCGATACGGCGTTCTTCTCTGCAGCAATTGATCTGGACCGCGCTGGTGTTGGCGTAGTTGTGCTCATCGACGAGCCAAGCGTTGGCTGGACGGCACGTGCGCTTCAGGCTGGTGTGCGCGCGATCTTGCCACGTGAGTCTTCGGAGGACGAGATCGTCTCAGCAGTCGTCGCAGCAGATCGCGGTCTGGTTCTGCTCGATCCGGAAGTCACCAGAGAGTTGGCGTCGCAGACACGAACGGTGACTTCGATAGCCGAGAACGTAGCCGATGGTCTGGAGGAACTTACCGCACGCGAAGTCGAAGTCTTGCGCCTGATGGCAGAAGGCTTCGGCAACAAGCAGATCGCGGCGCATCTTGGGATTTCCGATCACACCGTGAAATTCCACATCAGCTCGATTCTGGCCAAGTTGAGCGTTTCCAGCCGGACTGAAGCTGTGACGCAGGGGATCAGGATGGGGTTAATTGTTGTTTAGGCTCTCGGCTTTGGGCTGTCGACTCTCGACTCTCGACTCTCGGAACTGACGACTTGTTTGAGGTTTTGGGTAGCAAGATGATTCGTGAATTCTGGTGAGTCAGCCCGGAAAATCGATGGAAAATTCCAGCGTGCATCGATAGATAACAACAGGTCCGAAAGCCCAGACCCGAGAGCCTAGAGCCCTGCTTTCCCTACTCACCAAATTCCGCCTGTCTCGTCTATATGAATAATTAAGGAGGCTCGTATGAGGCAGCTTCGCCGACGCGCAACCTGGACCGGCGCAATTCTCGGGACCTTGGCCGCTCTCTTCGTGCTTGCGCTGCAGGCGCATGCCTCCGAGCAAGGATCGGAGATGGAGGAGTTCCACCAGACGTATCCGCTCGCAGCTGGCGGGCGCATCGAACTGGAGAACATTAATGGTGCGGTGCACATCTCGGCATGGGATCGCAACGAGGTGAAGGTCGATGCGGTCAAGCGCGCATGGAGCAAGCAGCGGCTCGACGAAGCGAAGATACAGATCAATACCAGCGACAACTCGATCTCGATCCGCACGGAGTATCCAGAACACAATCACACGTTCTGGACTGACGGACGCGAGAACCAGCCCGCGAGCGTCGAGTACACGCTGACTATCCCGCGGAACGCTCGCCTCGACAGCGTCAACCTGGTAAACGGCAAGTCTGGATCTGGAAGGCCTGAGCGGTGAGATCAAAGCTTCGTGCGTCAACGGAAAACTGGCCGCGCATAATCTGGGAGGACGCGCCGAACTGTCAACGGTGAATGGAAAACTGGAGGCCAACCTCGACCGGCTCGAGTCGCCGGTGGACGTGTCGTCGGTCAATGCTGCCGTGTTGCTCACGCTCGCTTCAGATGCCAAAGCCGATCTGGAGGCGACAACAGTCAACGGCTCGCTCTCGGATGATTTTGGGTTGCCGGTAATGAAGCACCGGTTCATGGGCCGTGACTTGCGTGGCGAACTCGGCGGCGGTGGCCCGCATGTGCGCGTGAGCAACGTGAATGGTCGGATCGAGATTCGGCATGCCGACGACAATCGGCCGTTGAGTCCATCCAAAAATCTGAATCACGATCACGACGAGAAAAACGACGACGATACGATTTAGGGCTCTCGACCTCAATACACCGTGTAACCAGGTGCGGGCGTGCGGAAGTCGGGCTTTGAGGCCATCAGCAACAGCGCCCCAGTTCTCTTGAAAGCTTTCAGGTCGTCGAGGCTGTGGAACGATTTCGTGACGTAGTCGTCCGGCGTGGGTGTGTCGTCTGGGATCTGCGCGTATTCAACGTTCTCGAACGCATGCTTTCTGAGCATGTCGGCGTACTCAGCAGCCGAGCGTACGTTGACCGGCACCTTGAGCTTATCGACCCATTGCAATGAGTACGGGTTGTCCTTGTAGAGATTGATGAGGATGAATAGGCGTCCTTTGGGCGCCATTACCCGGAATAGCTCAGCCAAAGCACGCTCTTGGTCCGGATAATAGTAGAAGGACTCGACCGAGAGCATCTTGTCGAAGAAGTTCTCCTCCCACGGAATCTGAGTCGCCGATCCCCAGACGAACATGACGTTGTCGAAGTCTTTCGACGCCACGCGCGCCTGCCGGATCATCTCATCGGAGACGTCAACGCCAACGACCTGACCGAAACCTTCGGGACCATCGGAGACGAGACGCGCGAGAAGCCGCGTTGCCCAACCAGAGCCGCAACCCAGATCGAGTACCCGTTCGCCGGGTCGCAGATTCATGCGGCGGATCGTCTTCTCGGTGATGTCGAGATGGTGGTTCTCCATCTTCGGGCCTTCGCCTGCTTCGGCCCAGCGGTTGAATTCCTGCTGGAGTTTTTCGTCGGGAGTTTGTGATTTGTCAGTCATATCGCGACGGTCTCGGTTCTTGCCGTAGGTTGATCTGGCCGCAGTTCCTTGCGCATAACGAGACAGAAATCGTGCAGGTACTGGGCGCCTCGAACTATCGGGCGTGACTCCACCGTTGCCGCAGGCTTTCGACTAGGAGACCGAGTAGACCATAGGTAGCGGCATTAGCGAGAAGAACCCAGTAGAGTTTAATGCCAAAATCAAAATGGAAGCTGGCCAACACGATTGGGCAGGTTATGTTGATGAGGTTCCAAACGAGCGGTTGGGAAGAGATCAACGGAGTTGGGAACGCTGAGGCGGCATAAAGGGCCCAGAGACCCGCGACGAGAAAACCAGCAATTGCCCAGATAACAATCCTGCGTTTCATATGAACCAGCCCGCTACCGACGTTAGCGGCCACGGTAGCCTCCCCACGGTAGCCTCCCAGTATGCTACATTTGCCATCCACATGGCACCAAGCCCGGAGCCCGCGCCACAAAGGGACCCCCAACCCACGGTGCTTTATTGTCCACAGTGCGCGTGCGAGGTCACGGATCCGCTCACGTGCGGTGACTGCGCGGCGGTGATTTGCCGGCGCTGCGGCACTCCGCTCGAATCCCCCGACGAACTCGGAATCGGATAGCGAATGGAATCTCCTACCGTTTCGCAGGAAGCCGTTCCTGCAACATCACAAACCAAGCCCAGCCTGGTCCGCGGACTATCGCTACTCGATTCGATTCTGTTGCTCGCGGGTGGAATCATTGGATCCTCGATTTTTTTGACGGCGAAGGACATTGCCGGACCGCTGCCGCATCCCGCCCTGTTCTTTCTGGTTTGGGTCCTGGGCGCAGTAATTTCGATGTGCGCGGCGTTCGCATTCGCGGAGCTGGGATCGATGTTCCCGGATTCGGGCGGGCAATATGTATACCTGCGCGAGGCCTTCGGCGATCTGATCGCGTTCCTCTATGGATGGATGCTGTTTGCTGTAGCCAATGGTGGCACGATCGCAGCGCTTTCGGTGGCATCGGCCGCGTACCTGGGCGAAATCTTCCCTTTCCTGTCGCAGAAGAATGTCATCTTCACCGTGCTCGGCGTCGCGTTCACGAACGCACACGTGTTTGGTTTGATCTCGATTGTGATTGTGACGTGGATCAACGTGGTGGGCCTGCGGCGCGGAGCGATCCTGCAGAACGTCGCGACCTGGGCCAAGTTCGTCGCCATGGGGGCGTTCGTAATTCTCGGGTTCGCGATCGGCAAGGGACACTGGAGCAACTTTACCTACCATGCGGGCAGCGGCGCCGGGATCGCGATGGGGATGACGCGCAACGAACTCGTCTCCGCTCTGGGTGTTGGACTGATCGCGGTCTTCTGGGCGTACGACGGATGGGTGTACATCACCTGGGTAGCAGGCGAGGTGCGCGAGCCACGGCGGAATGTACCGCGAGCGATGCTGCTTGGGCTCATCCTGGTCGCCGTTGTTTATCTCGCGATGAACCTGACGTATGTATACGCGATGCCGATCACGGAGGTGGCCCAGCACGAGACGATCGCTGCCGCAGCGGCGGGCGTTTTGTTCTCACCCGTAGCGGCGAAGTGGCTCTCGGCTGTGATCGCGCTGGCGTGTTTTGGGGCGATGGCGAGCTGCACTTTGTCGGGAGCGCGCGTGTATTTCGCGATGGCGCAGGATGGCGTGTTCTTCAAACGGATGGCGGAGGTGCATCCGAAGTGGAGAACGCCTGCGCTGAGTCTGATTGGCCAGGCCATTTGGTCGTGTTTGCTGACCGTGAGCGGACGATACGACCAGCTGTACACATATGTGATCTTCGGGATGATCCTGTCGTATACGCTGACTGTGATTGGTCTCTTTGTTTTGCGGTGGAAGCGGCCCGAGATTCCACGGCCGTACCGATGCACAGGGTATCCATGGCTGCCGGGAATTTATGTCTTACTGGGATCGTGGTGGGTGTTGAACACGATCTGGAAGCGGCCGATGGAGGCGCTGGCGAGTGTGGTCATTGTGTTGGTAGGTGTACCGGGATATTTGTACTGGAAATGGGCGGGGCGAAGTCGAGACGAGGCTTCTTAAAGCAGGCTGGGCCGCGGCCAAAATCGCCGCGGGCGGACAGGCGAGGGCGCCTGTCCCCACGTAAGCCTCAGCGCTTCGGCTATTGTCACAGACTTTCTTTCGCTTACTGCGGCAAGCCACCGCTCACCAGTTTCACTCGTAGCTTCACTGAGCCAAATTCGTGGCCGCCGATTTCTCCGTGGCAGATGACTTCGCTGATTTGATCGTTTTTCTTCGACGGCGTGGCGATTTCGATTTCGACCGCGAGGATGTCGCCGGGCGAGAGTTTGTAGTGCGGCAGGGGACTTTTCAAGGTGTACCCGTCAGGTGATGTCACCGACAGAGTGACTTCTGCCGGATCTTTGGTGTCGTCGCGCAGGATTACGGGCAACTGAAGAACGGTTCCGGCGGCGACTGAGATCTCGGGTGTCGGCGCCTTCGGGAGATCGGTCAAATCGTGTGCGGCGAAGAACTCCTCGTAAAAGTTCCACGGCCCACCCATTTCCATTGTGAGGCCCTCGCGCGTCTTCGGACTAGCCGACGGCAGACGATCAAAAGCGAGCGGCTGAGATTGAATACCTTCAAACACATCGCCAGTAGGAGAGCTGCCTTCTACCAGTGATTTTCCGAACACGAGTTCGACGGGCGTCGACCAACCGTCCTGATCCGCACCGGCCAACTTCTCTAGCTGCTCGTCGTTCAGCGATTGCAGTTTCTCGATGTAGGAGCGGTATTGCGTCAGGTGGAAGCGGAACACGTCCATGGAGACGCGCCAATAGGGCAGGTGATGGCTGGGAGAGATCGCCGTGGTCGGATATTGCGGGCCCTTGCCCTTAATAAGGTTGTCGTCGCTGGTGTCGGCAAAGAAATAGAGCTTTTGCGGCTGCCAGGGCTCCAAGCCTTCGAGCAAGGTCTCGTTTACCTTGCGAGGCTGAGCCAACTGCGCCGGGAAGACTGACGGATCACCGGCCATTTCGAAGGCTTCGATGGAGACAACCCCGGAGGCTTGATGGTCACCGTGATTTTCTCCGATGAAGAAGCCAGGCATCCAGGTGAGGATCACGGACGGGCGCGTGAGGCGCACGATGCGCACGACTTCTTCGAGCACCGCTCCGTGGCGCCAGTTCGAGAGCGACTGCAGCACGTCTTGGCTGGGCGTGTCTTTGCCGTCGAGAAACCAGACATTCTGCACACCGAGCACGACCATGGCGTGACGCAGTTCCATCTCGCGCACGAGGCCAAGCGAGGGACCGCGTTCGCTGCCCATGTTGTTGTGTCCGGCTTCGCCACGCGTGATGTAAACGGCCTCGACTTTCTTGCCCTGATCGAGCAGCTGCGCAAGGTAGCCGGAGACACCGGACTCGTCGTCGGGATGGGCAACGATGAGCAGCAGGTCCGCCTTGAAGCGGTCGTCGGGCTTGGGGGCCGTCTGAGGAGGAGGCGGTTGCGGAACGGGGGCGTGCGGAGAGTCCGTTTGCGCCGATGCCCTCAAAGACAGCATCAGCAAGAGCGCTGCGAGGCGCCGAGTCTTCATCCCTTCTCCCTAAGTAATCAGGTATTGGACGGCGAGTAAAAGAAAGAGTTTACAGTACGGCAGAAGTCAGCAGTCCAGCGCTCACAGGCAGCCAGTCCGCCTGCGAACACGCAGTTGGCGGGTGGCACTTGGCCGGATCAGAAACGCTGCGGCGACACCTCGGGCTGCACTCAACCGGCGGGGAACGGCCGTCCTTGCACCGCTATGTGGGCTACTTGTGTCCCCAGTCCCAGACGGGCTTGCCTTTATCGTCGCGCAGAACCAGCGTATCGGAGCCTTTGCTTACCTCCCGGGCAAGGATGAGATCGGAGCCGTCCTGCTTGACTTTGGATCCGGTGAGATTCACCTCATCACCCTTGGCAAGGTTGGATCCCATATCGTCGAGGAACGACTTCGGGCAAAGGTAGACGTCGATCGTGGTGTCGCCGCTCTTGAGTGTGAGACGGGCGGCTTCCTTGGCGCCCTTCTCCGGCAGCTTGAGCTCCTGGATGGTGCCTTTCATCTTGGTCTCGGTCGCGAGATCGTATTTCGGGAGCGAGGACTGGGCAGAAGCGGTAGCAACGGAGAGCACAGCCGCGGCAAGTGCACTGAAAGTGATGGAGAAACGAAGAGAAAGCGACATGGCTCCTCCTTGAAAAACACCTGCCGGATCGGTGCAACAAAGCACTTGAGAATTACATTCGCTTCCGGTCAGGTATGAGAAAAACAATCAGGAATGAAGCCAAACGTTAGGACGATAAGATTGTACTCTGAAAAAGGCGCGGAAACGCAGGAAATTCGCGGGGGCAGGGGTAACCGCGTTACTGTCAGACTTGCGGAGCGTGAAAAACAAGGGACGGGCGAGCGCCCGTCCCTCATTGCAACCATCCGAGAAGGGTCGGGCCGCTAGTCGCCAGCCATCTCCAAGGGTTCTTCGACCATTCCCTGCGCCTCCTGGATCATCTGGCCGCGGAGCTGCTGCTCGAGGGCGGCGAGCTGAGCCTCAATATCCTCGGACGCTTTGCGTTTGCGGATGACTTCTTCACGGTAACGGCGCAGGAAGTAGTCGATGGTTTCGACGCGGATCTTGATGGAGCCAGTGGGCTTGTTCTCGTCGAGATCCTTGAAGCAAAAGTACGGGGTGCCGGATTGCTCGATGATGCCCTCGACCACGCCGTAGATGGGCGCGTCGTGGCCGCACTTGAAGCTGGAGATTTCGAGCGCAACCAGGTTGGGATGGCGCGCGGTGAACTTCGCCGCCCAGACCTTGTGGTTGGTGCTGCAGGAATATGAGTTCTTCCAAGCGTCACCGATGTCGAGCGGATGGCTGATGACGCCCTCGCGGACGTCGTCGCCGAAGAGGCGTTCGAGTAGGTCTTCGTCGATGGGCAGCGTGTTCTGCGAGAAGATCGGGTAGCCGAGCTTCTGGAACTCGTCGAGGATTTCGTGATTCAGGCCTGGATCGTGATGGTACGGGCGGCCGAGCATCACGATGCCGATGCGGTCTTCGCGCTCGAGCTGGTCGATGACCTCGCGGGCGCGGCGGCGGATGCTGGCTTCGTACTCGCCGAGAGCTTTGAAGCCGGATTCCACGGCACGGTCATTCTCTTCGAGCGAGAGGCCGAGGATGGGCTGCCAAGCTTGCAGCATCTGATGCGCGAAGAGCTTGCGATCGGCGAAGTTCAGGATCGGGTCGACGTACTTGACGTTGTGTTCGGCGAAGACATCGTTTTCCTTGGTGAATGCAGCCTTGACGGTCTCAGGTGTGGCAGTGACCGTGGGGCAGGCGTTGGTGCCAGTAAGGTTCACGAGCGGCGATGTGAGCACGTCGTACATCGGGAAGAAGATGGCGTCGAGCGGCTTCTTGCGATGCTTTTCCTGAATCAGGTTATAGACGTGAGAGATGCCGATCTTGGCCGGGAAGCACGGATCGATGGCGCCGCGGTTGGCGCCGGCGCGGTAGAGATCGGAACTGGTGTAGTCGGAGTAGATGATGTTCTCGGGGGCGACGCCGAGGCTCTCGAAGTACGCGTTGAATAGATGATGTTCTCGGGGGCGACGCCGAGGCTCTCGAAGTACGCGTTGAATAGCGGCGCGTAGGTGTAGATGTTCAGGACGCGCGGAATGCCGATGCGGATCTTCTTGCGATTCTGTATCTGCGCAATGCGCTCTTTGGCGGACTTCGTCCAGGCGTGCGTTGGGACAGGGTCGGCAACACTCTTCGCGTTCGTCGGCCGGAAGACTTCCTTCGACGCCATGTCGACGAAGTTGGGGTATTGATCCCGTATCTGATCGAGGCCGGCCTTAATGTCCTTCATGTCGTTGACATCTTCGACCAGGCCCTTTTCGCAGGTCGCGATGATCAGGCGCTGCTCGCCGTGCATGAGCGGGACCTTCGTGACTTTCTGAATTGGCACGAAGGCCATCGGGTCGGACTTGGCTTCGGTGGTGCGCACGTCGATGAAGGTGCGCAGGCAATTGTTCTTGCAGAAATTGCAGCGCGTCGATTCGTTGCGGGTGGTGCGGTACTGAATCTTGCGGACGGCGTCGAGGCCGACGAAGGTGGTCTCTTTGCCGTTACGCCACAGGCGGAGAGATTCTTGCGCAGCGCCGATCGCGCCTGACTCGCCGCAGAATTCGTGGACGATGATCTCGGGCTTTTTACCCGCGGCGCGGAAGCTGTTGTTGATGAAATCGACTTCCGCTTTCACCACGGCCATATTGTTCTGCGTACCTCCCTGCAAAACAAAACGCGTGCCGAGCGCTGCGAGATTCGGGATGCTGGCGACGTACAGGAAGACGTTCTTCGGAAGAACCGCGGCAAGCCCGGCGAGAATTTCTTCCGCGCGCCAACCCTGACGCTGGAAGTTCACGATGTCGGACTGCATGAACACGGCGCAGCCGTAACCGAAGACGGGCATCGCCTGCGCGGAGAAGGCGAGATCGGCGTACTGGGTCACATCGAGGCCGAAACCCTCTGCGGTCGATTGCAGGAAATAACCGTTGCCGGCCGAGCATTGCGTGTTCAGCTTGAAATCTTTCACGCGGCCGTTGTGCAGGATGATGATCTTGATGTCCTGCCCGCCCACATCGACGATGACATGGGGATCTTCGTAGAACTTCAACGCAGATTCTGTGTGCGCGACGGTTTCGACCAGCGCGACGTCGGCCGTGAGCACGTCTTTCAGAATGTCCTTCGCGTAACCGGTGGTCGCGACGCCCAGCACTTCGAGTTTGGCGTTCTGCGCTTCGACCTGGCCACGCAGGTTCTCGAACATCTCGATCGTGTCCTGAATCGGGTTGCCGTTCGAGAGCTGGTAAGCCTTGCAGAGGATGTCGCCGTTTTCGTCGAGCAGGACAGCCTTAGTGGACGTGGATCCGCCATCGACGCCGATGAAACCACCGACCGTCTGGCCTTTGCTGAAGGTCGCAGGCGTGAATTTCTTGCGGCGATAAGCGTCTTTAAATACGTCGAGTTCGCCGTCTTTTGCGACGAGGCCCTTCGCGCCGGACTTGGATTTCTCTTCCTGGCGCCCGAAGTCGATGTAGTGCACCAGTTGATCGTAGCCGTGGTAGCAACCTACGCAGTCGTCTTCCGTCTTGCCGAATTCGATTGCGCCGAGGGCGGCGAAGTATTGGGCGTTGTTGGGAACCTTGATGAGGTCTTCGGGCTTGGCGCCGTCGGGGATCGCAACTTTACGCTCTTGCCACATGCGGGGGATGTTCGCCTGCCACGCTTCGCGCATGCCGCGGATAAAGCTGTTCGGGCCGCCGAGCAAAAGCACGTGTGGACGCAGTGTGTGTCCGCGGGTAAGGACGCTCAGGTTCTGGAGCACGATCGCTTCGAAGAGCGAGGCCATGAGCTCGTCGGGTGGCGTGCCGACTTTTTGCAGGCCATTGATGTCGGTCTCGGCGAAGACGCCGCACTTCCCTGCGACCTTGTGCAGCTTGACTCCGTTGTATCCCTGCATCGCCAGTTCAGCGGTCGGAATCTTCAGCTTTGCGTTGATCTTGTCGATGACCGCGCCCGTTCCGCCCGCGCATTTATCGTTCATCGATGGAATTTTCTTTTTGCGACCGGTTTCGTCGTCATCTTTGAAAACGATGATCTTGGCGTCCTGCCCGCCGAGTTCGATCACCGAGTACACCTCGGGATGCAACTTCTCGACTGCGAGCGAAACCGCCGTGACTTCCTGCACAAACTTGGCGCCGATCTGATCGGCAATCCCGCCACCGCCCGATCCGGTCATGAACATGCGGGTATTGTGACGGTTGATGCCGATGTCGGCTTCCATGCGCTTCAGAAACTCAAGACTCTTCTCCGGCTGCTTGGTTTCGTGGCGCTGGTAGTCCTGCCACAGGATCTGGTCGGTCTTCGCGTCGACAACGGTCGCCTTCACCGTCGTCGAACCGACGTCGAGTCCGACCATGAATTGAGTTTTGTGGTCGTGCGGCTTCTGGCGCGGCGCAGGCGAGATCTGTAACAACTGAGGAGCCTTTGATTCGTGCCCTGACAGATGGTCGTGCATTCAAGCTCTCCGATCAGATTCAACCGACAAAAGGGAGACCGGCGGCGCGTACTGGCCGCCGGCTGGATCGGTTTACGCGGCGTTCGCAACAGCCACGCCCGGAACCCGGGCGCGCCGCCACAGTTTGGTGCTCTTATCCATGCGATCGCTCACATGCAGGATAAACTGTGCCGCCGTGCCCGCAACGCCCTCGCGATGAGGCACCTGGTAGAACGGCCGCTTCAATTCGGGATGCTCGGCGATGAACTCCTTGATTTCGTCGAGGCTCTTGCCCGTCATCTTTAGGCACTGTTCAAATTCGGTCTTAGCCTTGACCTTCGCCTCGCCGAGCGCCATCTGCACGCGGCTGTGCGCGTTGACCTCGCCCTCGCCAGAGGTTTCGATCGGCAGGAAGATCATGTCCTTGAATTTATTGATGACCGCCGACTGGACACCATCTGATTGCGACGACGGCATACAACCAAAGGGCTTGAGTGCCAGCACCATGTGGCAGAGGTGGTGAACCGTGTAGTAGACGTTTTTGCCCACTTCGAGGTGGCCTTCCCCTCCGCGCGCGAACTGGTTGTAGAACGGGTGCGCCAGTGCCGCGAGTTCTTTCTGGTTAACGAGATGATGCGTGATGCCACCGAGGTTCCTCGCGGTCCGGTGATAGAAGTAGTTCCACATCGCCTGTCCCGCGCCGATGCCCATCATCTTCTTGCGGAGACCGAGTTCGTTGGCGAGGTTCTTCTTGAGTTCCCACCACTTGGGATCGCGGTGTGGCCGATTCACCGGCCACTTTGCTTTCGCGTGAGCTTTTGCCTGATATAGCAGGTAGGCGACCCAAGTAGCGATAGGCTCGACCAGCACTTGAGCCCCTTCTCGCTCGAGGAACTCGAACATGTGGAAGTTGCCGTCGCCTTCGGTGGTCTGCGCCCAGAACTCGCCGGTGATCTTCACGACCGGCTTGACCTTGGTGCGATCGACTTCGATGGCGTTCATCTTGTCGCGGGCGTCCGAGAGGGCATTCAGGATGTCCTTGCCCCACATGTGCTCGTGCATCTTGCCGAAGACGTTGAAGGTGTTGCGGAGAATCTTGTTGCTCTTGAACTTCGGCTTGGCCCACTCCGGAGCGCGTTTTTCGATCTCGAATGAGTCGCGATTGCGGAGATCTTCGCAGAGGTCATCCACGGTCTCGCGGAAGAGGAAGATACGGTCGGTTTCGCCCTTGCTGGTTTCGAACGGGCGAATCTGGTAGATGAGGTCGTTGAAGACATCGCCCATCAGCAATGCGTTCAGCATGCCGAAGCCAAAGTCGATGGTGAACTTCAGGCCGGGCTCGCCCGAGGCGGCCTTGATGCCGTCGCTGTCCTTGAAGAGAAGGACGCGGAAGCCGTCGAAACCGGCGTTCTTCAGCGCGAAGCGGTACTCGGCTTCGTACATACCGAAGCGGCAAGGACCGCAGGAGCCGGCGGTGAAGAACACGTAGTTATTCAGGATGTCCTGGCGCGGAATTCCCTCCTTCTCAAGGAACTGGAGGTACTGCACCAGGTTGCCGACCGTGAAATACGTCGGATTGCACTGGCCGTTGTTGCCGTATTCCTTGCCGATCTGGAAGGCCGGCACATCGGGGACGGGTAACTTTTCGCAGCGGTAGCCGCAGCCCTGGAAGACGGCGCGGATCAGGTCTTCGTGCTTCCAGGTGAACCCGCCAAACAGAATGGTGACCTTGCTGCGCTCCTCAGCCGTAAAGGCGCGCTCCACAGGCCGGTGGAAGTGAGTGGGCCGGTCCAAGCCGGCGATTTTCCGGAGCCGAACGCGCTCGGCCTCAAGGCGCTGTTTAATCTCTACGTCATCTTCAATTTGGACGAATTTCGTCGCCATGATTCTTCCTCCGACGCATGCAGATGTTTGGGATGGCTTAATGAAGTGGGAAGGGAGAAATAATTTTGGGTGGACGAGGCGAGCCGACTACAACACGCACGCGATCGCAGGCTTCGGGTCAGGGTCTGACTCGAACGCACCAAACGTGTATTTACAGCCATCGGAAACTCCTTAAAACTTTCTGTCAGGAGGTTCGATGTGGTGCACCGCAGAACGCTGAAAGCGAACTTCACGGCGCCGTCGGCTAAGGCCCCAAATGCGAAGCTTTCCGTCGGTACCCGGAAGGCGTTTCATGAGTACACAAACGCGAACTCATGGAAACAGAGGCAAGACTGCAAGTGCAGCTTTTAAAAAAGACGCAAGAGACAGTATTGCCACTAACCCCGATTCCCTCTCTTGTAACAGAAAGGCAGGTCGGGATTCAAGGTCGAGACCCCATCAAAAATCTGTTTGAGCTTAACAATCTCTTAGGGTTAGCTGCGGGACAGATGGTTCGTTGCCGGATTCCCTTTGCTGAAAGCCGCGCCAGCGCTGAAGCAAGAACGATTTGGCAATTGGTAATTTTTGTTTCAGCGTCAGTCGAGATTTACATCACCGGAACGCGACGGTTCATTATCCCAGGAGGTCCATTCCCCACGGAAAATGTGACCCCGCTCGTTCCACGGGGGTGACACCTGCTCGCACCAACGAATTTTCCTGTGCTGCCAGCGCCTGAACAGTTCGCGCTAACGGTCAGGTTTTTTCAGGAAGGTTCCCTCTTCCAGTTCGCGAAATGCCTCGCGCAATTGCTCCTGGGTGTTCATGACGATGGGACCATACCAGGCAACGGGTTCTTCCAGCGGCTTGCCGGAAACCAGGAGAAACCTGATGCCATCGTCTCCAGCCTGGACAGTGACTTCGTCGCCACGCTCAAAAAGAATCAATGATCGATTGTCGGCTTCAGACGGTGGCGTAGTATCGGCCCACTTGATGGCTTCGGTCGGCACCTGGAGCGGTCCCGACGCGTTACAGAATTTTCCGCTTCCTGCGAAAACGTAGGCGAAGGCATGCCGCGTCGTCTCGACCGGAAGACTCTTTCTTTTACCCGGCGAGACTGAAACGTCAAGATATATTGGGTCCGCGGCTATTCCCTCGACAGGTCCCTTCTTCCCCCAGAAGCTCCCGCAGACAACACGCACATGTGTTCCGTCGTCGTCGGTGATTTCGGGGATTTCAGGAGACTTCACTTCCTGATAACGCGGAGCGGTCATCTTTAATGAGGCAGGAAGGTTGGCCCACAAGCGGAGCGGTCATCTTTAATGAGGCAGGAAGGTTGGCCCACAACTGGAAGCCGTGCATGCGGCCGGCCGCATCCCCTTTGGGCATTTCCTGATGAATGATGCCGCTGCCCGCGGTCATCCACTGGACATCGCCGGAAGCGATCGCGCCATGATTCCCCATGCTGTCGCCGTGCTCGACCGTTCCGGCAAGGACGTAAGTGATTGTCTCGATGCCACGATGCGGATGCCACGGGAACCCAGCCAAATAGTCCTCGGGGATATCGTTGCGGAAATCGTCGAGCAACAGGAATGGATCGAAATCCGATGTATTGCCAAATCCGAAGGCACGCCGCAGGTGAACGCCGGCTCCTTCCCGGGTGGGCTTGGCCTTCACGAGCCTTTTAACGGGACGAATCGACATTGGAATCTCCTGTCGGGAACGGGTTCGTGGTGAAGGTGTACAGCCGAGATTCGCGCGGTGATGCGCTATTGCGAAATCCTATTTTGCCACGAAGACAGGATCCCCTGGGGGAGAGCGGTCAGAGCGACGTTCCCGCAGGGGTAGGCAGCAACCAACTAGCCGATCATCGGGGCTGTCGGATCGAGTCGAAGCGATAGCCCAGGCTCATGTACCACTGGTCATAGTTCAACTGCGAGCCGCGGGAGATGGTGTAGCTCATGTACCACTGGTCATAGTTCAACTGCGAGCCGCGGGAGATGGTGTAGCCGCTCTGGAAGAATGTATGGCGCGTCAGATTGGTATCGAATGAAGTATCAAAGAAAAGCGAGTTCCCCGTGTTCGCGGTCCAGCTCGAAATCAGATTCTGTGCGCCGAACTGGGTGTTCCACTGAACCCGATCTCCGAGGCTGCGAGACAGTGTGAGGATCTTATAGTCGCCCTGCGCATACGGGCTAGCGAACTTGGAATAGTGGAGGTCGGCGCGGATACCCGTGTGGCCGATCTCGGTCCAAGTCAGTCCGTACATCTGGTTCAGAGTATTTCGGCTGTCGCCCGACTTGTCGCTGTGACCAAACGTGGAGTAGAGCTGAATGTGACGAATCGGCTCCACGCGCACGCCAACGCTGACTCCTTGATAAAGGAGTTTATCGACCAACCCGGTTTCGATCATTTGGGTCGGAGTCGTCGGGATGTCGCGCAGATAGTTGTGGTACAAGTCGAACGAGATGCGCCGGTGGGGCTGGAAGTGAATCGTCAGGTAGCTTCGGCTGATGCCATTGCCGGGGCGCACGCCGTCGGTCGTGACCCCTTGAGGCGCGTCGGCGATCAGTGTGTGGTAGACCGAGATGTACCGTTTGTAGGAAACTTCGTTCTCCGCGAAAAGGAACGGACGGTCGATCATCCACTTCAGCATGTTCAGGCCGACACCCGTGGTGCTGGTGTAGTGGAACGAATCGTAGCTTCCGCCTTCGAAGTTGACGAAGGAACCGGCGATCTGCTGATGCGGACTGTAGTGCCACGAGGTAACGTCGGGAGTGGATCCGAGAAAAACCCCGGCGGTAACGCCGCGCGCCAGTCTCCTGCCCACGTAGCCGCCATCGATCGTGTCGAGGCCTGTGGCCCAAGGCAGATAGAGGCGACCGAATCCGGCAACCCAGGAAGAATCCGGATTGTCGTAATACAGCTGCATGACGTAGGTGCGGTCGAGGTAATCCTGCATTGTTTCTTCGTTCGGCTGAGAGGTATTCATCAGCCGGCCGCGCCAGTAACCTTGCAGGTTCCAGTGTGTACCCGCGATACGCGTCATGTCGGTCTGAATCGAGAGACCGCGTTCGCTGGTGCTCCCGGGGGTCGAGCCGCTGCTGTGGATGGTGCTGTAGTCGAGGCCGATGCGAGTACGAATTCGGCCGTTGTCAGCGGAAAATTCGTCGGGCCTGGCATCCCGGGTTCGACTCATGAGAGTGTTGCCATGAAAAAACGAACTGCTCCGGCTCAGAGTCTTTTCTGCAACGGCACGCTCCACATCGTCCTGCGCCAGATAGGCAAGATCGCCTGTGTGAAGGGTCTGTGTAGCATCGTGAATCTCGGCAACGGCGGAGTTCTGGGCGACGGAAACGATGCGGAGTTGAGCAACGACCCCCGATTGGCGGTTTCCGCCGGGAGCGTTGACGACGCGCCGAACAAGGAGTTTCATTGCCGGAGCAAGACCGGCGCCGCGTCCTGCGTTCAGGTACGCCACTCCTTCCGCCACGTATTTCACGGTGAACTTCGTGCGGATGCTTTTACGGGCGGCGCTGACCATAGGGGGCACGCCCATGCCGAGCATCGGCCCCGGGCCGTTGGAAGCCACGACGACAGCTCCACCGTCGGTGTCGGCTTCGATGCTGGCTTCGTGGGATGACGAAGGCATCACCGTGAGCCGGACTGTGTTGCCCGTCATCGCGACCGCGTAAGGGTGCGCACGATTGAGATCGATCACGACGCGGGTGACGGGCGGGTCGGCCTTGTTCAGCCCGATGCGAACGGCCTTTACGCCGTTCTGCTCGACGAGCGCCATCTGCTGACGATTGGTCGTCGCGGTATTGGAGAACTGCAGAACAAGGCGATCGGGATTCCTGGCGACGATGACTGCCGGCATAACAGATGTAGTCAGGCGGACATCAATCGTCTCCTGATCGCCCTTCGGCGCAACGTGGACTTCCTTGATCTCTGCCGCCGGGCCAGCCGCCGCCGGCAGCGCGAGAGCGCACACCAGCAGCGCGAGCAGATTGAATTGCAACACGATTCGCATCATTCACTCCAACAGTCGATTGCCCGTACCGACAGTGTTTGTTCGTAGTCGTTCTACTTTCTTCGTGGCTGAAGGAGGGGAGTTGCTCCAATCAGCCAGCTATCCATGCTGTGATGGCATTCACGGCAATCCATCGAAAAGCCCTGCGCCCGATGATTGGGGCTTTTTGCCGTGTTGTATGCCTTCAGATGGCAGCTCACACATTCCGTCGACAGTGCCTGCCGATTGAACTGTCCGACGGCACCAGCTTTATGGCACGCGTAGCAATCCACCGCTGCGTGCGCGCCGATGAGCGGAAAGCGATCCTGGTGTTCGTTGATATTGTGCACCGACACTTCCCAGCCATTGACGTTATGGCACAAGTCGCACTGCGCGCTGTTGCGGCGCCGGTGGATATCGGCATGGCAGTCCTGGCATTGCTCGCCTGCGTTTGCGAAGACGGGATTGACGTGGCACTCCTCACACGGAACCTTTGAATGAAGGCCGCGCAAAGGAAACGCCGTCTTACCGTGGTCAAATTCGGGCTTCGCACGCAGCGGCAACCATCCTTTGCTGGTATGGCAGTTCTCACATGCAATCTTCAGAGGCCCATGAGGATTTCTGTTGGCCGCCGCCACGCTGGCGTTTTCCTCGCCAGCAGCCGCGCTTAGCAACAGGAACAAGGACAAGAGCCCGTATACATACCTGGTTTCGAATCTCCGTGACAAAACTTTCTCTTCGGGTCATTTGGTTGGGCGACTTGCGACAGTCGAGTGAGACGAGAGGCAAACTCTCAGCTGCCGCAAGCCGCGGTTCGGGTTGCGGGCTACTCCGTGCAGGCAGCAGCCTGAGCGGCCGCAGAATCTGCCGCGTCATCTCTGGGTTGATATGGAGAAAACGAGCGGAAGTAAGCTTTAAGCGCGCTCGTGTCCACCGTGACGCTCGTCGTTACTCCTTGCGAGTCTGCTGTCACTGAAACGGGATCGGCGAGGTTCAAGATCGATGAGCATCCAAGAATCTCGTAGCTGGCAACGAATCTCTGTCCCAGGAACGTGAATAGTGAATCGGCAACAGCAGGATCTGGTGATAGGCCGCGCGTCGGATGAGTTGCGTCCGGCATGAGCATGGCCTGGGCGGCCATCATGCGGGCGGGCGCGATGCGCAGCATGTGCCGGCAATACCGCGCGGTGCTGGCCTGATCCGCCCACCACGCCATCGGCTGATCCACGCCGCGACGGTAGGCGTTCACTTTGGCCATGCTAGGCTTCCCGTTGTTATCAAGCGTCATTGGATCGCCGAGCGGAACAAGGGCGATCGGGGCCCGCTGGAATGCGCGCGCCTGGAGTTCGTTGAGAGGCAGCGCCGGACCCATTTGCCCAGGGTCGGCCAAATCAGGAACCTTCCATGGACTACAGCCGAGAGCTCCGTCCAGTGCGACATCGACCAGCCGGTTGTCGCTAGGATTGCCGAGAACGGTCGCTGAGGGAAAGGCGGCGAGGTTCGCTTGTGTGCGCTGCGCCATACTGCTGTTGTTGCTGGTGTCGGTAACCACCAGGTAACTGATGGGCAAGTTGTCGCTCTGATCCTGATCGACAACGAAGAAATCGCGGACCGTTGGACAAGGTTGTCCATCGGCAGCGGTGCCTAACGGAGGGATGGTGATTTGCCTGCTGCGAAGGGCGCGATGCGCGGCACGGAAGAAGGCGGGCGCATTGCAGTAGGCAAACTGCCCAAAGTTGCTTCCGCGAAGGCCGTTGACGCACGAAGCGGCGCTGAGAGTGTCACTTTGTGCGCCCTGCAGAGTAAGAACGTTTCCGTTATAGCCGAACCAGATTGCAACGACAGCGTTGGCTGGCAATGTTGGAATGACCGGAGCCATCGCGGGAGTCGCGCCCTGATCAACGACGAGGGGGTTATAGACGGATATCTGTCCGGTTGCTGGATCGATGATAGCCGCCTGCACGAACGCCGATTGATCGACGTTCGCTTCGTGACAATCGCCAGCGTTCGGATCCGTGGCAACCAATTGATATGGCGTTGAAAGCCCAGCCGCCGACAGCGCGCCGGCAGGAACAATTAACGTGCAATTCGGATTCGGTGTTGCGGTAACTTGTGCGTTCATATCGTTTACGATCAAAAACAAGATCGGGCACACAACAGCGAAAACCCTTACCCAGCCTTTCATGACACCCTCCGTGGCCGAAGCAGAAACACTTCGGCGAGTGACTGATGAGCGGACGACTGGGAGCTGAGGAATTTCCGTCCTACATGGGACAGTCGGCATAGGAGCCAGGGCTTCTCAATCTAGAAAGGTGAACCATCCACCCTGGTACGTTGAGATTTATGCCGATCGATTCAACCAACCACAGCAGTGATGTTTCTCGCAATGTAAGTCTCAAGATTCATACGAACAAGGTGCGAGTAGTACATGCATTGCGAAAGTAGATACGCAATTCGAGTCACTGTTACCGTTAAAAATTGCAGCGCTTCCTTGAGTCGTTGCCTAAGACGTTGCCGACTCGCGATGAGAGTGCGAAGAGATATTAAAAAAAACGCAACACCAACGCGGCTATTCGCGGCTGAGCAAGGATTCAGTGTTCCCCGTTACAATGATCGCCCTCGTAGATAGATTTGAGGTGACGATGAACAAACGCTTGGTACTTCTGATTTTCGTTAGCTTATTGTGTACTGATGGGTTCGCGCAGACTTCACCGTGGCCGCCAAGCGCCGATCATGTGACGTTACCTCTGTGGCCACAGGCGGCACCGGGGCCCAGCATCAGCACAGGTCCCGAGATCGATACGACGACTGTAAAAGATCGCGCGGTTGCCGGGAGGCGCGTGATCCGCATCGGTAACGTTTCTGTCCCGACGCTGACTCTGTATAAGCCTACGGCACGGAATTCCGGCGCCGCAGTAGTGGTGTTTCCCGGCGGCTCCTACAAGATCCTCGCGATCGACCTCGAAGGAACTGAGGTGTGCGACTGGCTGACTTCAATCGGAGTTAGGTGCGTTCTGGTGAAGTATCGTGTTCCCGACACGGGCCCGTATCCGAAGTCGGCCGCAGCGCTCCAGGATGCTCAACGCGCCGTTGGACTCGTTCGATCGCATGCCGCCGAATGGCACATTGATCCGAAGCGAATTGGGGTCCTTGGATTTTCAGCGGGGGCACATTTGTCAGCAGCGCTCAGCACTCACTTCGACAAACGACTCTATGATCCGATCGATGCCGTCGACCAACTCAGTTGTCGTCCAGATTTCGCGGTAATCGTCTATCCGGGTTACCTTGCTTTGGCGGAACAGAATTTCACGTCGAATCCTGAGATTCGTGTCACGGAGCAGACGCCACCCTCTTTCATCGTTCAAGCCGAAGACGATCCGGTGCACGTCGAGAACTCTACTGTCTATTTTTTGGCCCTAAAGAACGCCAAGGTTCCCGCGGAACTTCACATCTATGCCGAGGGAGGACACGGATACGGCTTACGCCGCACGGAACTTCCGGTGACGAGTTGGCCACAAAGCGTGGAGACATGGCTGCGCACGATCCACATGGTCGAGTCGCGATGATCGCGGCGTGGCGAGGAGCAGGTCGCAAAATTGACACAGCCGCGCACTCATTTTTAAGATTGAGGCAGCCCTCGCTGCTCCGCTGCGGTTCGGCCCCAACGGTTGAACGTCCTTCATCGTTGACGACAACTACATATGATCACAGTCAAAGACCTTACGAAGCGCTACGCACACACCGTCGCGGTTGACGGAATCTCGTTTGAGGTTGCCAAAGGGCAGATCGTCGGATTTCTTGGTCCGAATGGCGCCGGCAAGACGACAACGATGCGCATGCTGACTTGTTTCCTGCCGCCATCATCGGGTACCGCGAGCGTTGCCGGATTTGATGTTCTTGAAAAGCCGCTCGAAGTCAAACGACGGATTGGGTACCTGCCCGAGACACCGCCGATCTACCCGGAGATGGAGACCACGGAGTACCTCGAGTTCGTTGGAAGGCTCAAGGGACTGTCTGGTTCAGAGCTGCAGAAGCGAATTGATTACGTTTGCGAGCGATGCGCCATTGCCGATGTAAAGAACAAGCTGCTTGGCAAACTCTCCAAAGGTTACAGGCAGCGCGTCGGCCTGGCGCAGGCCATTATTCACAACCCGGATGTCCTCATTCTTGATGAGCCCACGCATTATTCACAACCCGGATGTCCTCATTCTTGATGAGCCCACGGCCGGACTGGACCCGAAGCAGATCAATGAGACTCGAGATTTGATCAAAAGCCTTGCGGGCGATCACACCATCATTCTCAGCACGCACATTCTTCCGGAAGTGGAGCAGACCTGCGAGCAGGTGATCATCATCAACAAGGGAAAGCTGGTCGCGACGGATTCTGTGCGCAATCTGCAGGCTCGTGCTCGCGGAGCAGAATCCGTGCTGCTCGAAGTGGCGGGCAGGAACGGGAGCCTGGAAGTTCCAATCGTCCAGCACAAGTTGGAGCAGGTCTCCGGTGTAAGCCGGGTGCTTTTCAAGCAAGAGATCGACAGCCGCGCTGTCTTCGAGGTGGAAAGCCAGAAGGGACAACTTGTTCGCGGAGATCTGGCGCGCGCGGTGGTCGAATCAGGTTGGGACTTGAACGAACTCCGGCCTGCGGCGATGACCCTGGAAGAAATCTTCCTGCAGCTGACGCAGAGCGATGTCGCCGCTGAAGACGATAAGACTTCAGCCGCGGCGGCAAAGGAGCCGCAAGCATGAGAAATGTGTGGATTATCTGCAAAAAGGAGTTGAGCAGCTACTTTGTATCGCCGGTAGCGTACGTGTTGCTCGCCATGTACTCCTTGATCTTTGGCCTTTTCTTCTGGCTCTTCCTGCAACGGTTCGTCGTGGTGGGCATCGAGATGCAGATGCGCGGCCAGAGCTTTCCTATGAATGTCAATGAGGAGTTGATTCGGCCGCTGCTGTCGAACATGGCGGTCGTCGGATTGTTCTTCATCCCGATGATCACAATGCGCCTTTTTGCGGAGGAGAAACGAACAGGAACGATCGAACTGCTGGCGACGTCGCCGGTGCGCGACCTCGAGATCATCATTGGCAAATGGCTCGCCGCCCTACTTCTGTTCTGCTCTCTTCTGTTCATGACCGGGCTCGACATGGCGTTCATTTTCAGGTACGGCAAACCCGATCTGAAACCTCTACTGATTGGATACGTCGGTCTTATTCTTCAAGCGGGAGCACTTCTGGCGATCGGCACATTTATCTCGACACTCACAAAGAATCAAATCATCGCGGGAATTTCTACTTTCTGCGTATTGCTCGGTCTGTGGATCATCGAGTGGCCAAGCGAGTTCGAAAGTGCAACTTGGGCGAAGGTCCTCTCGTACATGTCAATCGTGACGCACAACGAATCCTTTGCTCGCGGCACAATCGATTCGAAAGACGCGATTTTTTTCATCACTGTAATTTTCCTGGGACTGTTTTTCACGGCGCGATCGATGGAATCGCTGCGCTGGAGGTCTTAAATGGCGAGCAACTGGCTGAAGACCCGTCAAACCAGATATGCAGCGTACGCCACCACCTACATTCTGGTCGTGATCGCGGTAATCGTCGCAATCAACGTGCTCGCGGACCGCTTCAACAAGTCTTACGACGCGACCTCGAACAAGCGCTACAGCCTGTCTGATCAGACCGCCAAAATCGTCAAGGGCCTGAAACAGGGCGCGACCATCACCTACTTCAATCAGAGCTCACGCTTTCGCGATGGCAAAGACGTGCTCGATCAGTATGCGAATCTCTCCTCGAAGGTGAAAGTTGAATACATAGATCCCGACAAGAATCCGCAGGCAGCAAAAGAAGCCGGCATTCGCAATCTGGGCACTGCCTTGGTTCAGATCGGGACGCGAAAGGAAGAGGCGAAAAGCATGACTGAAGAAGGCCTCACCGGGGCCTTCATCCGAGATCTCAAAAGTACAACTCGAACCGTTTGTTTTGTGGAAGGCAGCGGCGAGCATCGGCTTGACGACAGCGACAGGGAGGGCCTGTCGCGGTTCAAGGATCTTCTCGCGAAAGACAACTACGAGACCAAGTCGATCGATCTGCTCCAGAAAGCAGAAGTCCCTGGCGATTGCACCACGCTCGTGGTTGCCGGCCCGACGCGAAATTACGTCCAGGCGGAAGTGGACGCAATCAAGAAATATGTGGAAGACGGTGGGCGTGCCCTCGTTTTGATGGACGCGCCGCTGAAGATGGGGCGTTCCGAGATCGCAGACAACGATGCCCTGGCGAGCGTCCTGCAGAGTTGGGGAGTGACGTTGAATAAAGACCTGATCCTCGATCTTAATCCGCTTGGCCAGATCGTGGGGCTCGGGCCTCAAGTAGCGTTGGTTACAAGCTACGGATCGCAGCCGATCGTCAATGATATGAAAGGAACGGCGACGGGATTCCCTCTGTCGCGTTCGATGGAGGCCAAGAGCACCGACAAGACTACCGTCGACAAGTTGTTTGACTCCTCGAGCACGAGCCTGGCGACGACCAACCTCAATTCGTCGGCGGTGAATGTCAACGATCCCAAGAACAAAAAAGGACCCATGACGATTGCAGCGGCTGGGACCTATAACACCGGCAAGGAAAACGTGCAGGGACGATTTGTTGTGGTGGGCAGTTCGTCGTGGCTCGCGAATGGTTTCATCAGCTTCAACGGCAACAATGACCTCGCGCTGAATGCGATCAACTGGCTTTCTTCCGACGAGGACCTGATCTCGATCCGCCCGAAACAGCGCGAGGACCGGCCCATCACGATGACCGGCGCTCAGCTGAGCTGGGTGCGAGCGGTCAGCCAGTTCCTCTTGCCAATGATCGTAGTGGTGGCAGGCATTGGCGTGTGGTTAAAGCGCAGGTAAAGATCTTTCGCTGGATTGGAGGTTTCAGCTCCCGGAATCGCTATGAAAATCCGCAGTCTGATTGTTGCCGCCTTGGTCCTGCTCGCGCTGCTGGGTACGCTTTACTGGTCGGGTCACCGAAAGCCGTCGGATGAGAATTCGACCAAATCCGCCGACGCGGCCCCGGCGATTTTGAAATTGGATGAACACTCGATTACCCGAGTCGAATTCAAGAAGAAAGACGCGGAGCCAGTCGTTTTGGCAAAGAACTCGGGGAGTTGGGAAATCACGGAACCGAAGCGGTTCCCTGCCGACCAGACCACGGTTACAAGTACTGTCTCGTCCATTGCTTCGCTGAATTCTGAGCGACTGGTCGACGATCACGCGGTGAACCTTAAACAATACGGCCTCGAGCAGCCTAGTCTTGAGGTTGATCTCAGCCAGAAGGACAACCAGTCGCAGAAACTGCTCATCGGAGACGAAACGCCTACGGGGAGCGCCGTGTATGCGAAGCTAGCCGGCGATCCGCGTGTGTACACGCTTGCGACTTACAACAAGAACAATATCGACAAGGGCGTAAACGATCTGCGCGATAAGCGACTGCTGACCGTTGACGCCAACAAAGTCAGCCGCGTTGAGCTTGCCCGAAAAAGTCAGACGATTGAGTTCGGGCGCAACAAAGAAGACTGGCAAATCCTGCAGCCACGGCCGCTGCGAGCCGACAACTTCCAGGTCGCCGATCTGGTCCGCAAGCTCACCGACGCACGGATGAATCTCAGGGGGACTGACAAGGACACACAGGAGGCCGCGTCCGCCTTTGCGCGTGGAACCCCCGTCGCGATCGCGAAAGTCACGGATCGGGGTTCCACCCAGGAACTGCAGATCCGGAAGAATAAAGACACGTACTACGCAAAATCGAGCGCCGTTGAGGGCGCCTACAAGGTAGAGGGCGATCTCGGCCAGGCAGTGGACAAAAGGCTCGATGATTTTCGCGAGAAAAAGCTTTTCGATTTTGGCTTCAATGACCCCAGCAAAATTGAAATGCACAATGGGCCGAAAGCGTATTTCCTGACAAGGAACGGAGCGGACTGGTGGTCGAACGGGAAGAAGATGGAGGCGGCGGGCGTGCAGGAGTTCGTCACCAAGCTCCGGGATCTGGCGGCGACGAAATTTGTGGATTCCGGCTTCAGCAATCCTACGATTCAATTTGCCGTGACGTCAGAGGACGGCAAGCACACGGACAACGTGTCGATCGCAAAATCGGGTGATGGGTACATCGCCAAACGAGAGAGCGACGCCAGTCTTTATTGTTTGGAGTCGTCGGCGGTAGACGCCCTTCAGAAAGCGGCAGACGATCTCAAGCCATTCGCGCCAATGGCTAAGTAGTCTAGAAAGCGACTGAACTGGCGAGGGCGATGTTGGAGACTCGGACGTGCGCGATGGTTCGAGGTGCGACCAATGAAACTCGATCCGAATGTTTTGCGAGAACATCTAAGGATTAGCCCGAGTGCGAGCCCGCACAGCGCTTAAGCTAAGAGTCTTCAAGGGGCACGAAAGATGGCGAATCACGAGGCTGCAACACTGTCGAACACGAAGGCTGTCATTTTTGATTACGGCGAGGTGCTATGCCACGCGCCGAGCGCTGACGAGATCGAAGCGATTGCTAAAATGTTCGCTCTTTCCCGGGAGCAGTTTCGGGTGCTGTGGACCCGGAATCGCGATCAATTTGATCGCGGCGATATTTCCTCGGACGTCTATTGGCGCATGTTTGCGGAGGACGCCGGGCGCCGCGTTGATGACGAGTTGCTTCGCGATCTGGCGGAGCGTGACGTCGCAATGTGGAGCTCCGTCAATCCGGAGATGATCGCGTGGCTTGAAGAACTCTCGAAGGCGGGGATCAAGACAGCGGTTCTCTCGAACATGCACGCCGATATGGCAGACTACGCGCGACGCAATTTTCGCTGGCTGGTCGGGTTGAACTGCGTGACGCTCTCCGCCGAGGTGCGCTCCATCAAACCGCAGCCGGAGATCTATGAGCACTGCTTGCGAGGACTCAAGACATCTCCCGGCGAAACTCTTTTCATTGACGATCGCGAAGTGAATGTGAAAGCAGCCGAGGCGGTGGGGATTCATGGCATTCAGTTCAAGTCGTTACCGCAGCTCAGGCGCGAACTTGAGGCGGCGGGGTTCCCGGTTCTTCCGTCCGCGACGACAATGCCCCCTATGTCGGCAACCACCTAAGGGTTAGCGGGAAACAGCGGATCGGCAGGGTTTGCGTTGCCTACGCGTTACTCTTCTTTTGCGAGGAGATCGACGCCAACCGTCGCCAGAGCGATGTCTTCCGCGGATGATAGCCCGCTAACGCCGATCCCTCCAACGATATGACCGTTCTTCGAGACCGGCAGGCCTCCGCCCCATCCGACGAAGCGATCGTCGCCGTAATAGGCAATATCAAAACCTTTTTCAGGATGACGAACTTTGTCTCCGATGTCCTTGGTGGGCTTGCGTTCGCGCGCTGCGGTCCAGGCTTTGTTGGCAGCTACGCCGATGGATGAGAGAGGCGCTCCATCCATGCGGGCGAGAGCGAGCAGTTCGCCGTGGGCGTCACAGACGGCAATCACCGCCGCTTTCTGTAGCTCCAAGGCCTTTTGGTAGATCGCGTCGACGATCTTTTTCGCGTCCTGGTATTCAAGTACCGGAAGAGTTTTCACTGACCTTTCCCTCACAGCGGATGTGAAGACTTGGCAGCTTGAGGCACGAGACTAAGGCTGTTGCTGCTCGTTGGCGACACCGGAGTTCTGCTGCTTCTTGAATTCTTCCATCTCGCGGTCCGCGGCTTCAGCCTTCCCTTGCTTGCGGTAAATTCCTGCCAAGCCAAAATGAGCCTGGGCGGCCAAGTTACCATCTTTCTCGAGCTCGACAACTTTCTTCCAGGCCTTCTCGGCGGATGTGGAATCGCCCTCCAGAGAAGCAGTCTTCCCTAAAGAGTAGAGGGTCTCGGGCATTTCGGGCTGCAGACCATCCGACCGTGTCAGTTCCGCTCGTGCTTCCTTCGCTTTTCCTTGTTGAAGAAGGGCGTTGCCCAATCGAAACGCGGCTTCGGCGTTTCCAGGCTGCAACTTTGTTTCTGCGCGAAAAGCTTCTTCGGCCTTCGCCCATTGCGACGAACTCGCATAGACGAGGCCAAGTTCCAGGTGAAGCTTCGGAATGTCAGGACGCAGTTTGATGGCTTCCAGAAATTCTTTCTCCGCCTGCGGCATCTGGCGAAGAACGTAGTAGTTCTCTGCCATCGCTTGGTGCGCCCGGGCCGAGTCTGGATACGCAGCAAGCAGATTGTCGATCGATTGTTTCGAAAGCAGCCCACTCGCCCGTCCAAAGTAATAAAGAAGGTCGGGATCATTCGGATGTTTCGCGAGCGCAGCCTGCAGATTCGTAATTGCCTGCGCGAGGTCGCCGGCTTCCAACTGAGCGATTCCCAACGTGGCCTCGTCCTGCGCTTTCTCGAGGTGAGGCACAGCTTGTGCCGCGTAACCGCTGGCCAACAGTGCGTAACCAAGCAACTGGTGGGCGGGGCGAAGGTCGGGACTGAGCTTCAGAGCCTGCTTCAGCGGAGCCATGGCGCCGCTGTAGTCATGGTTTTCGAGATAGGCCTGCCCCAATCGCACGAATGGCTCCGCCGCTTGCGGCTCCAGTTCCGTGGCCTTGCGAAATTCAGCGATGGCCTGGCTGAAGTGCCCACTCTTTTCCGCGTCCGCCCCGGCCTGCATATGTTGCGCCGCTTCAGGAGCCGACGTTTGCCACGCCAGAAACAAACACAGAAGAGCACGTATCACGGTTTCTCCGGTTCAACGATTTGCAGAAACTGGTCCGCACGAACGTCATTCAAAGTCTGGTGCACACCCGATGGCCAAGCGATTTCGACCTTCGCTGATGTGGAGGACCCGAGTCCGAAGTGTAAGCGCTTATCGCTTGCGGAAAGATAGCTGCCAGCGCTAGTTGCAAATCGAGTTTGCCCATTCACGCGCACACGCGCTCCGAATCCGTCGCGGTTGCTGCGCGTGCCGCGCAGAGTAAACACAAGCCAGTGCTGCTTTCCGCCAGGATTGATGAAGACTTGCGGAGGTTCGCCCAGCACCGTCATCACGACGTCCTGCCACCCGTCATTGTTGAGATCTCCAAAGGCAGCGCCGCGCCCTGCGGAAGGACCACTTGCGCCGGAGTCGGTTTTCTCGAAACGTCCCTGATGGTTCATGGCGAGCAAAGGCAGCTCTTTGTATTTCAATGAAGGATCGATTTGCTCCACATTATCCAAGACGTGGCCCTGCGCGACAAAGAGGTCTTTCCATCCGTCGTTATCGAAGTCTTCCAGACCTACACCCCAGCCCGCGCTTCCGCTCGAAAGCTCGCCGAGACCTGTCTGGAGACTTTGATAGCTGAACAAGCCCTTGCCATCGTTGTGATAGACGCCGTAAATCTCCCGTGGCAATTCGGTCACGATGATGTCGGCCCTTCCGTCGTTGTCGTAATCCTGAAAGACGACGCCCATTCCCGAGAGACGCCTTCCATCCTCCGATAGCGCAGCACCCGCTTCCAAGGCCTTCTCGGTGAACGTGCCGTTGCCATTGTTGTGAAACAGAAACTGCTGCATTCCATCGTTGGCTACGAAGATGTCGGTGAATCCGTCTTCGTCGTAGTCAGCGAAAGCCACCCCTAGCGCACGCCCTTTTTTCGAGGTGATTCCGGCTTTCTGGCTGACATCTTCAAAAGTCCCGTCGCCGCGGTTGTGATACAAAATGTTCGTCGTAGGTGGAAACTCCTCGGGTGGACAGTAAGTACGCCATTCGCCGCCGCATGTCTTGCTGTGCTTCGTGTCCCATTCCATGTAGCGTGTGACGAATAAATCGAGTTTCCCGTCGTTGTCGTAGTCGACGAAGCCCGCTGAGACGGACCATCCGCCGCCGGCCACGCCAGCTTTCTCGGTCACGTCAGTGAATGTCCCATTGCCGTTGTTGTGGTAGAGAGTGTTCTTTCCGTAGTTCGTAACGTAGATGTCAGGATATCCATCGTTGTCGTAGTCGCCGATCGCGACTCCCATTCCGTAGTTCCCTTCGCCGGCATTTGCCAAGCCGGCTTCTTTCGTGACGTCGGTGAACGTGCCATCCTTGTTCTGACGGTAGAGGCGATTCCAGTAGAGGGGATTGCTGCGGTCAAACGTCTCCGGCACTTGCATCGGACTCGTAACCTTGCCGCCGTTCACGAGAAAGATATCGAGCAGGCCGTCGTTGTTGTAGTCCAACAGGGCGACACCGCCCGGCATGGTCTCGATCAAATATTTTTGCGGCGTAGGCGAGTTGCGCAAGACGAAATTCAGTCCGGCTGGGGACTTCATTTCCAAGACTGGCGCCGCCAGAGCCGCGAACAACAAGATCACGATGAGGCCTGCCGTTTTGAGCAACTCAAATTTCTCCGCCCCCCCAAGGTACAGCAGCCTCGAGGATTCCGCAGCAACGGGGCCACCAGTTCGGCCGGTCGGTAACGAATGAGCGACACTCCGCGATTAAGGTCGAGGAGCGCGACGCAAGCGGGAAAACGATTACTTTACTGCTCATGTAATTTTGGGGTCGGTCGAACCGCGGCGGTCTTCGAAGAAATTTTTCCGTGAAACCCACCGAGTCAGTTCCAAATCGCAGGCAAGCGAATTCCCGAAATCTGTATCTCTTTCGCGAAAAGCTCCCAAGAAGCATATTTCAGCGAGAAAAGTTGCTTCCAAAAAACAGATTCTATTAAAACTCAGAAAAAAATTGCCTCGTGTTGTGAGGCTTTCACCTTCGCAGCACTTCGGTGAGGAATTTCCGATGAGCAACGCTACCGATGCGACGTGTTGCTTCGTTAACTTTTTACGCACAGAACTCCGCTGACTTCCAATTATTTCTTGACAACTATACGTACGTATGACAAAAGCATGAGACTCGCTAGAAATAACGATTTAGCAGCACTGGATTTTTTGCAGCATGAGACTCGCTAGAAATAACGATTTAGCAGCACTGGATTTTTTGCGTTCTTTTGGGGGCAGTCTTTTAAAACTCGTTTCCATGCTCGACGGGGTTCTTTTCGCCTAGGCGGGCTCAACCATCTCAGTCCTCTCTTGCCTGGAGGGTGTACATGCGATCGTCTCGTCTGTTCCAGAGTCTCAGTCTCCTCACAACTTTGCTCCTCTGCCTGGCTCCGTTGATGCAAGGACAATCAACCTATGGATCAATCACGGGATTGGTCACCGATTCCACGGGCGCTGCGGTGACCGACGCAAAGGTTACTCTTACCAACGTTGGAACCCAGGAGACGCGCACGCAGAACACCGGATCCGATGGGCTCTATTCGTTTGTCAACTTGATTCCTGGGACTTACAGAGTTGATGTCGAGAAGGCGGGCTTTAAACACTTCACACGGCAAAATGCCACTGTCGATGTGAACCAGTCGGCCCGCATTGATGCAACTCTGACGGTTGGTCAAGTCACCGAGAGCATAGAAGTGACGGCCCAGACATCACTGCTCCAGCCCGAGACATCATCGCTCGGCCAGGTGGTAGACCAGCGCGAGGCGAATGAACTGCCGCTGAACGGCAGAAATATTTATAACCTCGCCACGATCACTCCTTCTGTTGTGCCGCAGGGAAACACGATCGGTACCGTAGTGGGGAAAAACCCGTTTGATTTCGCCAATTACCAAATAGGCGGCGCCTTCGCGAACGAGGCAGCTGAATACCTCGATGGCCAGCCTTTGAACATCGGCTATATCAATTTGCCATTGATGGTACCGACTCAGGACTCGATCACTGAGTTCAAGGTGCAATACAACAACCTGGGACCGGAATGGGGCAAGTTCGCGGGCGGGGTCATCAACCTCAGCACGAAATCGGGAACCAACACATGGCACGGGACAGCTTACGAATACCTGCGCAATAAGGCGTTCAACGCCAATGAGTATTTCAACAAGCAGCAGGAACTGTCGACCGGCCATTCGAACACTCCGCCTCCCTTCACGCAGAATCAATTCGGCGCCGACATCGGCGGCGCCGTCATTAAAGACAAGACATTTGTCTTCTTCAGCTGGGAGGCCTTTCGTTTGCGCTCGGGAACGGTCTTCTCCACCAACGTTCCCACTGCTGACGAGCGCACAGGTAACTTCTCGGGTGCTGGCACGACGATCTATGACCCGCTATCGATAAATCCGGCAGCCTGCACGGATCCTAACGTCGCGTGTCCTCGCACTGCATTCGGCGGAAACGTGATCCCCACGAATCGGATCAACCCCACCTCCAACTACTTACTGAAGTATCTGCCGCTGCCAAACAGCACGGGCGCTTTTAACTTTGTAAAAGCGACCAGCACGGGCGGCGATATCGACGAATACGTGGTTCGGGCCGACCAGAGCATCACGTCGCGGCAACGTATCTTTGGCCGCTATTCCTACTGGAAGATGCTTAGTCTCGCCCAGGATCCGTTCGGTACGGGCCTTTGCAAGGACCGTTGCCAGGAAAACACCAAAAGCAACTCAGCCGCCGTTGGTTACAACGTAGCTTTCACACCGACTACGATCCTTGACATCAACGTCAGCGCCAGTCGGTTCATTTACCTCCGCAACCCGATCAACTCCGGCTTCGATTTCACCCAGGAAGGCTGGCCCGCCTCCTATAACCCGGTTGTGCCGAAGATCGAGAAGACCCCTTTAACCCCCTGCTTCGCGATCAGTGATCCTACGGTCACTTGCAGCCAGGGACAGAGTGCCATTTCCGATTACAACACGCAGTGGAACTTCTCTCCGCAGGTCACTATGATTCGAGGCAAACACCAGCTCAATTGGGGTGGCCAGCTTGAGATGGGCTACGACAACTACCTCCAGACCAACACCGGTGGAGGTTTGATCTCGTTCAACGGATCGTGGACGCAGAGCTTGGCACGGAATTTCACGGGTGCTACAGGCGGAGTTGATTTCGCCGACTTCTTGCTCGGATTTGGGTTGGGGCAAGGCGCGGCGTTTGGCAACCAGACAACGGGTTCACTGGTCATCTCCGGACCGGTTTCTGGTAAACAAACCTATCGGGCACTGTATTTCGGCGACAACTGGAAGATCACGCCTAAGCTGACTCTGAATCTCGGCTTACGCTATGAACTCCAAGGGCCGTGGTCGGAACGCTACGACAAGATGACGTTCTTTGACCCCAGGGCTACGAATAGTTCCGTGACGGGCTGTGGCGGAACCGTGGGTAGTCCGTGCATCGGAGATCTCTTCCTGGTGAAGACTGGAAGGAACTCGAGCCGCAACAACCTGCCACTTTCCAAAGACCAATTCATGCCGCGACTCGGTTTTGCCTACGCGATTGATTCGAAGACGGTGGTGCGCGGCGGATTCGGAACGTTCTTCATCCCGAATTACGTATCGTTCGGGACGAACCCCTACGTGGACCCGGTGAGCAGCGCTACTTCGAATTTCTTCGCCAGCAATGACAAGGGGCTCACACCAAGCGCAACTCTGAACCAAAACACTTGCTCGTTGGCATTGCCGGGTGGCGCCGCCAACTTCGCTTGTACGGGGCAGGGCCCCTTCAACACGGGTTCAGCGAATGCTCTGGTTTCGGTCCCGGGACGCAACCCTCAACCAAACGTCTCCCAGTACATTCTCAATCAATCAAACTTTTCGGCAACCGGCTACACCGTCCAGAAATACGGGTACTTAGAGCAATTTAACCTGGACCTCCAACGGGAATTGCCTGCCGGGTTCTTCGTTGACATAGCCTATGCCGGGTCGCATGGCGTGCATTTACCGCAGTTCAATACCAACATCAACCAGATTCCGGACAGCTTCATTAACCAGGCACAGCAGCAAGCGGCAGCCGGCCAGCCAGTCACGATTGCCCAGCCAGTTGCCAACCCGTTTACATGTCCGCTGTGCAACCCGGTAAATGCCCTCCCCGGCGGCCTATCGCCGGGATCCATGGTCCAAGGCCAGCTTGATCGTCCATACCCACAGTATGCGGGCTTGAACCTGAATGGGCAGGGTTGCTGCGACAGCAGCTACAACGCCTTGCAGGCAACGGTGACGAGGCGATTCCAGGGCGGAGGCACGCTGCTGGTGGCTTATACAAACGCGAAGCTCATGTCCAACACCGACACGCTCACTTCCTGGTTGGAGGGCGGGACAACCGGCGGCGTCGGCGGAATTCAAGACTGGAACAACCTGGCTGGCGAGCGTTCCCTCTCGTCGCAGGACATCTCGCAACGTCTGGTTATCAGCTATGTGCTCGATCTGCCCTTTGGTCGTGGCAAGAAGTTTGCCAGCGACCTCACAGGGTTCAAGAACGGAATTGTCTCCGGCTGGGGTGTGGATGGCACAACAACGTTCCAGAAAGGTTTCCCAGTGAAGATCAGTTCGGGTTCTGGCAATTCACTGACCGCGCTTTCACTTGGAACTGGCACGTTGAGGCCGAACGTGGTTCCGGGATGCCATAAGTCGATGCCTGGCGGCGCTACCCGCAAGATCGGTGAGTGGTTCAATACCGGTTGCTTCACCTCCGCTCCGGCGTGGGGCTTCGGTGATGAATCGCGCGTCGATGCTACCTTGCGACAAGACGGCGTCAACAACTTCGACTTCGCAGTTTTCAAGAGAACCTACTTCGGTCCCGAAGACAGGATGAACATAGAGTTCCGGACCGAGTTCTTTAACCTCTTCAACCGCGCGCAATTCGGTCCGCCCAACGGAACCTTTGGGGCGGGAACGTTCGGGGTCGTTGGAAACACGGTCAATCTTCCACGCCTCATTCAGTTCGGGCTGAGATTCTCGTTCTGAATTGAACAACAGCAAGGAAAGGGCAGGCGCGAAGCGCCTGCCCTTTTTCTTTGCTATGGCGAGTGCCGCCGTTTGCGATCAGAAAACAAGCCTGGGCTGCACTTCAGGAAGGCCGAGGGGGCTGTCGTACGCGGTGATGCCGTACTAGTTGCGCGGCTTTCTCCCTCCCGCAGTTCTACGAACTTGTTCCACAGTGGCTACCCTAGGGAGCAATGAAAGGCGTGACTCAAGCTTAGTTCTTAAGGCGAAAATCGACGGTAATTGTCGTTTCGACCGGGACGGCGTGTCCGTTCAGAAGGTACGGTGCGTAACGCCACCAGCGCACCGCTTCAATCGCAGCGGTCGCGAATACCGGATCGCCGCTGACAATCTTCGTTTGTGCGACCTCGCCAGTCGCACTCACCACTGCGTCGATCACAACCTTTCCCTGCTGGGACGCTTGTCGGGCGGCTTCTGGGTATTCAGGGCGAACTTCATGCGTAAGTCGTCTGCGCATTTCATCGGGTGCTACCTGCAATTGCGGGGACGCGGATTCGGATGCCTGAGCGGGGACCTTCCCTTCCAGGTCTGCCGGTGCTACCTGCAATTGCGGGGACGCGGATTCGGATGCCTGAGCGGGGACCTTCCCTTCCAGGTCTGCCCATCCGTTCTGCCAATGCCACCAGCCCAACCCCACGAGCAGAGCGACCGACACGAGCAGCACCAGAAACGGAGACACCCGAGAACTGCGTTTTGTTTGAGCCTCAATCGTGCTGGCGAGCGGAAGAGGTGCGGCTGGCTCCGCAGCAGGGGAGATCGTGTGCGCCGGGAATGAACCTGGGGCAACAAGCTGAACGTCGGCTTCCCGGCGCGTCCAATAGCGAATGATTGATTGCTGTTCGACCGGAAGCCTCAGGAATTGTAGACCGAAGTTTCCCTCCCGCTGGTAGCGCACCACAGCGGTAGCACGGACCGG
>Ga0210396_10000341_pt1 | contig 65587 bp, 49 predicted proteins | sample IncBWH17OmetaG_FD_155466 | JGI IMG/M metagenome (GOLD analysis project Ga0210396, IMG submission 155466) | Forest soil microbial communities from Barre Woods Harvard Forest LTER site, Petersham, Massachusetts, United States - Inc-BW-H-17-O ... | reverse complement strand
GTTACTTCTTGCCTTTGGGAGCAGAGCGCCGATTTTTGACAAGGCACCCAACGCAACCGTGGAACCTTTGGCCGCGTTGGCGCAGAAGACGGCGTTTGCGGCCGCGCTACCGCCGGTCCGTAAGCCCTATCCACGATGGGCTTCAGCACCGCGTTAAGCGGCCCGGCCGCCTCGGGAGGCAGGCCCGCCATGTCGATGCCAGTATGCTCTCTAGGGTCGCCGCCCCGCCGTCCGTCAGGTTATTTCTTGCCCTTGGGGAGCGGGATCTTGGGCAACCCACCCTTTGGAACTTTGATCGCGCCGACGCCGGAGACGGCATTGGTGGCCGCGCCCGCCACGCGGGCGACGTTGGCGACGCTGGTGACCGGGCCGACGCCGGGGACGGCGGCCGTGCCGGCCAGGCGGGCCACTTTGGCGACGTCGCTGACCGCGTTGACGCCGGAGGCGCCGTTGGCGGCCGTGGCGGCCAGGCGGACTGCTGTGCTGGCAACCGAGAGGCTTGCGGTGGCGGCGCTGACGCCGGCATTGGCGCTTGCGATGGGGATGGAGACCGCGGGGGCGATGCTTTCAGGGCCGTACCGGATAGCGTTGGCGGCGTTTTCCAGATCGTTCATGTTCATACCGGCCCACGGAGCCGGATTGGGATTGTTGCGGTTATACGCCGAGTCCACGATGGGCCGCATCACCGGGTCCAGCCTGTCCGCCACGGAATTGGGCACGCCCAATTGGCGGAGCGTCGATGTGAGCGGTAGCTCTTGCTCCGGGACGCGGTATGTCGTCACGGTCGCACCCTTGCCGTTGGTCATCGTGGTGATGTTCTGGGGCGGCACGCTAGCCGGGTCCGAGAATGCCACCATGCTGTGTTGCAGGCCCATCCCCGAATTGACGACGGCAAGGAGGTTCGTCCAGTGGTCAGGCGGGTCGCCAACAAAGTCGTATTGGGCCACGACGTTGACTGTGTTGTATTGGCTCTCCACCGGAGGCGGCACGGTGTAGTTGAAGTAGGGGAGGTGGGTGCCGGGCTTGAATAGCCGCCTGAGGACGATGGCGGGGTCACTGACCTTGATGAAGGTGATCTGATCCGGTGGGGGCGCGGTCGGATCGTGCTGCAGCCTCAGCTGTTCTTCAGTGATCACCTCCGCTCCCTGTGACAGCCCGACCACGGTCATCGGGCCATTGTTGGCACGGATCGCCGCGTCGAGATTGTTCGCCCCCGTAGCCACAGACTTACCCACCGACACCGAACCAGTACTGCTCGTCGGATTGGCCTCAGGATAGGTAATGATCTTCGGGGCGACGCCGGGACCGCCGGGATTGTTGGTGACGCCGGGATTGTCGTAATACTGGCCGGCGATGTGGGGCACCCACTGCGGTTGGAAGTGATAAAACTTTTTCGCCGGTCCGTCGGGGGGTGCGGTGCCGGGAACCACCAACACGTCATCGGCTGCCGCGACGCCGTCGCCCAAAACTACCGCCGAGCTTACGAGCCCCGCCACGACGGCTCCGACGAGTAGCTTATTCATGACTTCTCCCCAAACCCCCGAAAAGCGCCACCGCCACCGGGCCCCAGCGTGTGTGCCTCGATCGTAGCAAGGAGGCTTCGGAACTTCTGAACTTTCACCCAACCGGTTGGGGCGGGGTGATGTGGACGGGCGTTCGAGGCGTTCCGCCCACCAGCAGTTTCTTTCATGACCTCCCTTAGAAGGGCGGGCCGATAAAGGCTTTCTTCGCAGTTTGACTCCGCGTGCTGGGAAGACGAACCCTTCAGCGGCATGCAATTGGCGCAAGCATGGGAGATTTCCCGCGGGTTCTTCAGAGGCGGCTGAGCCCGAGCACGAGCAAAAAGCAACCCCCCGCCGCCAGCAGGAGGGCGAACTCCCGGTGGCTACGCGTCCGGACCCATTCCTGCAGCGCTGTCATGAACGCACGCGTCCTTTGCGGCGCCGCCAGATAGCTGACGAGCGGGATCTCGACCAGTGTGAATGCCACCACATTGAACAGGAGCAGGGCGTGCGCCTGCGCCGCAGGCCCAGCGCCGGAGGCAAGGATGGCAGCCATCGCGCCCAAGTAGTTCGCGGAAGGCAGCGCGACTGCCAGCCCGCTCACCCCTGCGACATACAGTGAATCGCCCTGCAGAAATTCTTGGGCGCGGGCAGACAACTTCTGCAGCACACCCGGCGTTGTCGGCTCCAGCAGGTCCACGCCACCCTCGCCGCCGACCGCGGCGCTCGCCGGAACCCGGTGGATCAGCTTGCGGGCCAACACGTTTGTGGCCAATACGACGGCGACAAGCAGCGCCAGCAGGCCGGCTACGACCTGAGCCTGGGCCACAGTAAAGTGTCCGGCCAACGGAGTGGTCCGAAGTATGAAAAGTATGACCAGACCCACTCCGATACCCATCGTGAAACCACCACACAAAAATGTGAGCAGTTGCAGCATGGGGCGCCGCCTGTTCAGCATGAGCACCGCTAGACCAAGGCGTATGGGTTCGAAGATCACCGCGAGGGCCATCACTAGCACGGTGGTCCACATGTAGGGGAACCGTACCCGACTCGGGGCGGCTTCGGGCTGGAACCTCCCTTTGATGCGGGATGCTAAGCGGACACTCAGGATTCGTAACACAACCGTCAAACTTTTACCGCTACGCTACCAAGGCGGGTTGATCTTGTTTGGACGTTCGGAAGCACGGTCCGGCGGACCTGACTTGCACGGGGGAATACGGCTCAGGGTCGGGGATGAGGTAGACGCGGGTGCCGAAAGCACCAGGTCGTTGTCTGTTGGTGTCAGCGAAAAGAGGTGCAGGCTACCGCCGGGTAGCAACCCTCTGGAACAGCTGTGCCACCCGTTGTCGTGCGATGACGAATTGGTCACCGAGAGTTCCCCCGCGCGCTGGTGGTTGCTGGTGACCTTGTCACAAGCGGCCGAATATGCCCGTTTGCTTCCGCCGTCATTACCCGATGCGGCGACCGATATGTTGCTAGGGTTTGTCCCAAAACGACTACCTGCTCGTGACCCGCGGTGCGGGGGCTCGACACGCCGGCTGGCCGCAGCAGAGGTCGACAGAAACATCGGTTTGGCAGGCTGTTGAAGTCGAACTGTCCGCGGGACCGGATGGGTGGGGATACAGGAGGCAAAGTGTTTGCAATGTCAACACTCCATGACTGGGAGCCGGGTCCAGGCTCAGTCGTCTGTTGGCACGCATCACCCGCGACGTGTCTCAAAGCCCGCCAAGCGCCGATAAATGCAGTGCCACCCAGCTATCAGCAAACCCAGCATCTTCGACGTTATTGCGATCATGCAGCGCGAGGCCTCGAAATGACCCGCCTGATGATTTTTACCTGGGAGGTACCCGGTCGGTGCGACGTACGTGCCATGAATTACGCCCTCAACGCGCACCTTCGTCGGCATGACACGTACCGCAGTTGGTTCGAGTACAAGGATGCGGATCAGATCGTTCGGCACACGATCGCCGACCCGGCCGAGATTGAAGTCGTCCCGATCGAGCATGGGGATATGACGTCAGCGGAATTGCGAGATCACATATCGGCGCCGCATCCGTTGCAGTGGGATTGCTTCTTGTTTGGGGTCATTCAGAGCGCCGACCACTTCACTTTCTATGCGAGCATTGGTCATCTCCGCGTCGATCTGATGATCGTGGGTGTGTTATTTACGGAAATCCATATGATGTACCGAGCCTTGGTGAGAGGCGGCGTGCCCGCACAGTTGCCGGAGGTAGGCAGCTATGACGATTACTGTGTCCAGCAACGCCGGGACACATCCGCTTTGACCTTGGACTCCCCGAGCGTACGCGCGTGGATCGAGTTCGCCGAAAACAGCGGCAGAACCCTTCCACACTTCCCCCTGCCACTCGGGAATTTATCGGTGCCCTGTGCCGGCGAGCTACTCAACATAACGTTGATGGATGAGCAACAGACACGACGATTCGACTCCGCCTGCATCGCGGCGGGCGCCCGTTTCAGCGGTGGCGTTTTCGGCTGTGCAGCCCTCACGGAACATGAATTGACCGGCGCTGAAACGATTTCCATACTGGCGACCACCGATACCCGTAGGACGCCAACAGAACTCGCGACGACAGGGTGGTTCACCGGCTTAGTTCCGATGACCGTCCCCGTTGCCCCAACGTCTTTCGATGACACCGCCCGTACCGCGCAGACTTCCTTCGATTCGGGTACAGAACTGGCGAGCGTGCCGTTTGATCGCGTACTGGAGTTGGCGCCTCCGGAGCTGATGCTTAGGAGGCCTCGACCGGGTAATTTCGTGCTGTCCTTCCTGGATGCAAGCATCGCTCCGCTTTCCGCCGTCGCAAGCTCTGACTTGGATTTCAGAATCTACGACGAAGGCAGGGTTTCCCACCAAGTGTCGATGTGGGTGGCTCGGTTCCGCCAGGAGACCATTGTGACGGTGTTGTTCCCGAACAATCCGATCGCCCGCGAATCCGTTACCCGTTATCTAGCGGCGATGAAATCCGTGTTTGTCCGCGTCGCGGACGGCCGGCGCAGGGCTACCTTTGCATACTCTCTGAGGCGGGCATAGATCGTCCACCTGATGTGACGCCGCTAACTCCGCTGACTGAGTAGGACGTCCAGCAGTGCGGTGAACTCGTCGGGGCGCGCCGGCGTGAACGCGGGGCTCGGCCAGGTCCCTGGCACATCAAGGGTGATCAGCCTCGACTTGAGGGGTCGGTGCATGTCGAGCGGCAACCAACGACGCAGGTCCGAGCTGCCCCAGATGCGGAACCGTTGCACCAGCAGGCCCAGCGCCTCCGTCTTGTATCCACGGATCGTGTCTAGTGCAATGATCTTCGATGTGCCCGAAGGAAAGTGGTAGCGGCGCAATGTGATCGCCGTGTGATCCAGCTGGACGAGGCCGTCGTCGTAGGTTTGACCGGGTGTCTCGCTCATGTTCGGGAACTCCGCAGCTCATGCCCCCGTGAGGTGAGGCAGCGGCCGTCGTCCAGCCGCCACTGCCACCCATGCAGATTGCAGGTCAGCGTGTTACCTTCCACCACACCGAATTTCGATAAGTCCGCCTTGAGATGGGGGCAGCGGCGCTGAATCTCCCAGCCGTCCAGTGTGATCGATGCGGAGTCATCGTGGGTCTCGGCGAACCAGCCGTCGGCGTAGGCGATCCGCTCGTCGGTCAGACACTTGAAAAATGTGTACAGGTATTCGTTGTAGCCGCCGACACGCCACGCCCGAAAACGGGTGGACAAGAAGATCGTGTTGACCCAGTCGGGTTCGTTATCGCGCAGCACGGTGCGCACCAGCTCCGGAGCTATCTCGAACCCGTAGCGCACCTTCTCGTCGGGAATGCGTTCGCGGACAGAACGTTTCGGAAAGTCCAAAATCACGGTCTCCGGACCTATCACCAATTCGACGGGGTAGCCGATGCCGTCGCAGATTTCGTCGCTTTGTAGCATGATCGGCTCGAACAGCGCGCGCAGCTGCTCCAGCAGCGGCTCGCCGGTAACCGGGGCCCAGCTGGCCCGCTCCGCCGCGAGAACCGGCGCCATCCGGTCGGCATAGTCATCGATGTACGCCGACTTGCCGGTGGTGAAGATGGCCTCGACGTCTTCCGTGGGCAGCGGATGCCTCAGCGAATTCAGCGTTGTGCCGGTGAAGTCCGCGATTGATCCAGGAATCATCAGCAGGCCGCGGTCGTGCCCGTGCCTGCGCATCTGGTCCAGGAACACCATCTGGTCGGGGAAGATGTTGGCCGGATCACCGTGGTCGTCGTTGAGGTGGCGCAACTCGGGGTCCAAAAAGCAGGGTGGCCCCGCCGACGGCACCACCCAGGTCGCCCCCACCTGCGCGATGTACTGGCGAGCGCGGTCCATCTGACGCTGCCGTTTCTGGGTGGCGAACGCCTCCTTGGCGCGCGCCGGCATGTCGTAGACCATCGGGTACCAGATCGCACCGGAGTACTGCAGCAGATGCACATCGATGTGGCCGAACTCGGACGCGAGCGCCTCCAAATCGACCGGCCGGGCGTCGTTCATGTTGAAAACTGTTGTGGCGCCGTCCGAAACCACCAGCGCCGAGTCGCCGATCGGGCCGTCCGCGGGAGCCCGCAGCGCGATGACCATGATGTCGAGGTCGCCCTTAGGTCCTGTCATCCGGTGCTTTACCGAGTCGGTGGTCTCGAAAAACCGGTGAAATCCTAACTTCTGCAGCGCATTTCGCAGGTCAGGTACCGGATAGTCAGGCAGCAGCACCACCGCGTCTTTGTTGACATGCGCGTGTAGGTGCTTCGCGTCGAAGTGATCCTTGTGCAGGTGCGAGACATACAGGTAGTCGCAGTCGCCCAGGGTGTCCCAGTCCAACCCGCTGTTGTCCGGGAACGGGAACCAGGACGCGAAATAGGCGGGATTGACCCAGGGATCGCACAGGATGCTGCCCGCATGGGTTTCAATCAGGAAGCCGGCATGGCCGACGCTCGTGACCTGCACAAATACCTTTCTGGGCTGTCTTCGGATCGCCTCGAGCTTAGCGTGAGGTGCCATCTGCGGCGTCATCCTCGGCCTGCCACAGCCGCCGGTAGTAGTTGATTCGCAGTGGGTCGGGCTCGACACCGTAGGCGGCTAAGAACTCCGCGTCCCATACTCGGCCGGGATAGTTCCACCGCAACGACAGCGTCGCTACCGCCAGGTCGGCCCACCGGTCGGCCACACCCAAACTGCCGAAGTCGACGTGTCCGCAACAACGCCCGTCGTCGTCGATCACAGTGTTAGGCGAGCACGCGTCTCCGTGACAGACCACCAGCTGATCGACCGGCGGTGGCTCGCCCAGGCGCGCCCGACGTGCCGGCGCCAGCATGCTCAGTCGGCTGGCCGCCGACCAGTCGAACGGGCATGACCGCACCGGCAATTGGTCGTGCAATGTGCGCAAGCCCCCACCGATCGCTCGCACGGCCACTTCCGGTGAAGCCAGCCAGCGCGGGTGTACCGCGGACAATCCGGGCAGCCCGGCGGTGCGCAACCACGCCCAATCCCCGTCAGGGGTTTGATCCAGGCCGCTGTCTAAGCCACAGCCCAGTACCCGCGGCACCGCCGCGTAGCGCGCCGCCCAGCGCAGGCGGCGCGCTTCATCGGTGAAGCTGGCGGTGTCGGCTTTGGCCACCTTGATGAACTCCACGCCATCCCCGACCCGAAAGGTCACGCCACCCTCCTCGTTGACCCAGACCGCGCGCACGGGCCTGCCTGCGGCAAACCTGCCGACGACCGCAGGCACCGGGGGCTGGGATGACGGGAAGGACAAACGTCGCCTCTTTTCGCCACTTCAGGCGGCTCACAGTCGGGAGCACTAGGCTAAATAGCTGTGGAACCGGTATACGGGACTTGCATTCAGCTTGCTCGCTTGATCTGGCGCATCCAGGGCGTAAAGATCACCGTCACGGGTGTCGAGAACTTACCGACCAGCGGTGGTGCCGTCATCGCAATCAACCACACCAGCTACTTCGACTTCACGTTCGCGGGTTTGCCCGCGTACAAGCAGGGCTTCGGTCGCAAAGTGCGGTTCATGGCCAAGCAGGAGGTGTTCGACCACAAGATCACCGGGCCGATCATGCGCAGCCTGCGGCACATCCCAGTGGACCGGCAAGACGGGGCCGCGTCGTATGAAGCCGCCGTCAGGATGCTGAAGGACGGTGAGCTGGTCGGCGTGTACCCGGAAGCGACGATCAGCCGCAGCTTCGAGATCAAGGAATTCAAGTCGGGGGCCACCCGGATGGCGGTCGAGGCCGGGGTGCCGATCGTTCCGCACGTCATCTGGGGTGCGCAGCGAATCTGGACCAAGGACCACCCCAAGAAGCTGTTTCGTCCGAAGGTGCCGATCTCGGTGCTCGTCGGCGAACCGATTGAACCGACGCTGGCGATCGAGGATTTGAAGGGCCTGCTGCACTCGCGGATGCAGCATTTGCTGGAACGGGCGCAAGAACAGTACGGACCACATCCAGCCGGAGAGTTCTGGGTGCCGCGCCGGCTGGGCGGTGGGGCTCCATCGCTGGCCGAAGCGGCCCGAATGGACGCCGAAGAGGCAGCGGAGCGGGCGGCGCGCCGCGCTCAACGGGCCGGACCTGCGAGCATGACGGAGCAGTGACCGATGGCGGAGCCGACCTTTCGCACTCTCGAGATGCTGGCTCAGTTGATCGTCTTCGCCACCGGAAGCCAGATCACCTACCTAGGCCAGGAGAACATTCCCGAAAAGGGCGGCGCCGTGATCGCTATTAACCACACCAGCTATGTCGACTGGCTACCTGCCGCATTGGCGATACATCACCGGCACCGCCGCATGAGGTTCATGATCAAGGCCGAGATGCAGCGGGTGAAGGTGGTCAACTTCCTGATCAAGCACACCAAAACCATTCCGGTGGACCGAGGTGCCGGGGCAGATGCCTACGCGGTGGCGGTGCAGCGGTTACGCGAAGGGGAAGTGGTCGGGGTCTATCCGGAGGCCACGATCAGCCGCAGTTTCGAGCTCAAGGAGTTCAAGACGGGGGCCGGCCGAATGGCCGGCGAAGCTGATGTGCCGATCGTCCCGCTGATCGTCTGGGGCACGCAACGGATCTGGACCAAGGGCCATCCGAAAAATCTTGGGCGCACCAAGGTGCCGGTCACCGTCGCGGTAGGGGTGCCGTTGCACGCTGGCGAAGACATCGCGAAGACCGATGCCGTGCTGCGCGAGTCGATGACCGCACTGCTGTACCCGGTGCAGCAGCGGTATCCGCACCCGGCCGGGGCTTACTGGGTGCCCCGCCGGCTGGGCGGTAGCGCGCCGACCTTGGCCGAGGCGGCTCAGATGGACGCCGAAGACGCTGCCGCAAGGGCCGCGAGCCGTACGCCGCATCGGTCGCGGTAGGCGAGGAGGGACAGGACATGGCAGAGGCGTTTTACCGGCTGGGGGAGTGGATCGTTCCGCCGGTCGTCGCGATGCAGGGAACCAAGTTCACGTTCCGCGGCCTCGAAAACATTCCTCAGCGGGGCGGAGCGATACTCGCCCAGAACCACACCAGCTACCTGGACTGGCTTCCAGCGTTGCTCGCCGTGCGTGAGCGGGGCCGGCGCATGTACTTCATGATCAAGGCCGAAATGGCGGACGTGAAGGCGGTGAACTATGTGATCAAGCACGCCAGGCTCATTCCGGTGGACCGCACGGCGGGGCACGACGCTTTCGACGTTGCCGTGCGGCGCCTGCACGAGGGAGAACTCATCGGGATGCATCCCGAGGCCACCATTAGCCGCAGTTTCGAACTCAGGGAATTCAAGACCGGGGCAGCGCGGATGGCGCTCGACGCGCAGGTGCCGGTAATTCCCCTGGTTGTCTGGGGAGCACATCGGATTTGGCCCAAAGATCATCCAAAGAAGGTGATCCGCAACAAAGTTCCGATCACCGTGGCCGCCGGCCGACCGCTGCCGCCGCAAGGTGACGTCGAGCAGCTCAACGCCGCGCTTCGCGAAGCGATGAATGCGTTGCTGTATCGGGTGCAAGAGGAGTATCCGCACCCCGAGGGCGAGTTCTGGGTGCCGCGGCGGCTGGGTGGCGGCGCGCCGAACCAGGACGACTCCAGGCAGATCCGGATAGCCGAATTGCAGGAGCGGGCTCGGAAGTACGGGCACGACGGCGTGACGCGACCCGGACAGAGCCAAAGCGGGACGCACTGAAGACGCCGGCCGGCTGCCAGCGCGGATCGCCTCGATATCATTAAAAAAATGACATTGCCGATACTCATCGCCTGCGATGTCGACGGCACGTTGTTCGACGACAACGAAAGCATCACCCCGCGCACCCGCGACGCGGTGCGTGCTGCCGTTGCCGGTGGTGCGCACTTCATCCTGGCGACCGGCCGGCCGCCGCGCTGGGTGCGGCCCGTCGTCGAGGCTCTGGGGTTCGCGCCGATGGCGGTGTGCGCCAACGGTGCCGTGATCTACGACCCCGCGACCGACCGGGTGGTGTCGGCGCGCACCCTGGCCGTCGACACCCTGGGTGAGTTGGCCGAGATCGCGAGTCGCGCGATTCCGGGCGCGGGTCTGGCCGTCGAGCGGATCGGTGACAGCGCCCACGATGCGGTGACCCCCCAGTTCGTCAGCTCGCCGGGCTACGAGCATGCGTGGCTCAACCCGGATAACACCGAGGTGTCCATCGAGGACTTGCTCAGCGCGCCGGCCATCAAGCTGCTGATCCGCAAGGCCGGTGCCCACAGTTCGGATATGGCCGCTGAGCTGGCCAAACACATCGGGATCGAGGGCGACATCACCTACTCCACCAACAACGGGCTGGTGGAGATCGTGCCGCTGGGAATCAGCAAGGCGACCGGCGTCGACGAGATCGCCCGGCCGCTGGGGATCACCGACGACGAGGTGGTGGCCTTCGGCGACATGCCCAACGACGTGCCGATGCTGCTGCGGGCAGGTCACGGTGTGGCGATGGGTAACGCGCATCCCGAGGTGCTGGCCGCCGCCGACGAGGTTACCGCTCCCAACACCGAGGACGGTGTCGCTCGGGTGCTGGAACGCTGGTGGCGTTAGCGCTTTTGAAGGCGATTGGATCTAGCTTGGATCTGCGGTCGTACGTTGCTGCGATGTGGGAGACTGCCCGCGTGCCCGTGTTCCGCCTTGATGTCCGTCGCGTCCCAATGGTCGTGAACGGCGGTGGCGCCGCGCGTGGCGACCGGAGCCGACCGGAGGACCGGTGATGGGGTCAGAAGAAGGCCTACCGCCGGGAAACGGCGAGCCCGAGGGCGACAAGACCAAGCCGGCTAAGGAGCCCGAGGGCGACAAGACCCAGCGGATTGGACGGCCCGCGGACGAACAAAAACCGCCATTGGCCTGGTCGGAGCAGGACGAATCCACCCAGTACACATCCGGCGGCAGCGTCGAGTACCAGGACGCATCAACGACACGGCCGAAGCCGCCGACGCCCGCCGAGTTGCGCGCGCGAGAGAAGTTCGCCCAAAAGCAGCGCGAGATCGAGGAGGCGCGACTCGAAGCCGAAGCCAAGCGGCGCAAGCGAAACCGGAGGCTGATCGGCGCCGGGGTCGCCGTCGGAGTGGTGGGTGTCGTGGCGGGCCTGGGATATTGGGCGTTGTCGGCGCCCTCCGTCACCGCCCAGTGCGTCCGCGACGACCAGAACGGTCAGCCGGTGATTGTCCCGGACAGCTACTGCACCGACCACACCGCGGGCCTCAACGGTTTCTTCTTCTTCGGCGGGCATCAGTACCGGTACTACTACGGCAGCTCAGGATCTATCGGTCAGCGACCGACCGGTGGTACGACGACGGCACCCAAGGGCGCCACGATTACCACGAAGTCGGGCACCACCATTCAGCGCGGAGGGCTGGGCGGCAAGTTCAGTAGTGGCAAGGGCGGGGGTTCGTGAAGCGCCTCAGGACGCAGCCTCGGCCGAACTGGCGGTCGATTGTCGAATCGCAAGGACTGGTTTACGGGACGCCGGCGCGTGACGCGAGAGGCGCAGATCGGCCGTACTGGGACGAGTCGGTGTACTACGAATTCGACATGGACGAGATCCTGGCGCTCGAGGCCGACGTTGAACTGCTGCATTCGATGTGCCTGAACGCCGTCGAGCAGGTGGTCCTGATGGATCGGTACGCGGATTTTGGTCTCCCAGAATGGAGTTGGCAACCCATCGCCGAATCATGGCGTCGCTCCGATCCACACGTCTACGGCCGCTTCGACTTGCGCTACGACGGGCGCAGGCCGGCGGTGCTACTCGAATACAACGCCGATACGCCCACCACGCTGCTCGAAGCCGCGATCTTGCAGTGGTACTGGCTGAAAGACAAGTTCCCCAGCGACGACCAGTGGAACTCACTGCATGAACAGCTGGTCGACCGCTGGAAGATGGTTCGGGATCTGCTGCCCAGCGACGAGCTGCACTTCACCTGGTCCGGTGTGGAATCGACTGGTGAGGACCAGATTACGACGACGTATATGCAGGAGACTGCGGCGGAGGCGGGTTTCCAGACCGTCGGGTTGATGATCGAGGACATCGGTTGGGATTCCGCGCTGGAACGGTTCGTCGACTTAGAAGAGTCGGAGATTCACACGATGTTCAAGCTGCACCCCTGGGAGTGGGTGCTCGAGGACGAGTTCGGCAGACATGTGGTGTCGAGCCTGCCGCAGACGATGTGGATCGAACCGTTGTGGAAGACCCTGCTGTCCAACAAAGCAATCCTGGCCGTGTTGTGGGAGATGTATCCCGGTCACCCGAACCTGCTGCCCGCCTACCTGGACGACCCGCACGAGCTCACCGAATACGTCCGTAAGCCCAAGCTCGGTCGGGAGGGAGCCAACATCACCATCGTCGGCGGCGGGATGGACACCGCCACCGGCGGCGTCTACGGCGAAGAAGGCTTCGTCTATCAGCTGCTCGATCCCTTGCCGCAATTCGACGACATGCGGCCTGCGCTGGGCGCGTGGATCGTCGGGGATTCGTCGGCAGGGCTGGGCATCCGCGAGACCGGTGGACTGGTGACCGACGACGGCGCAGCTTTTGTCCCGCACCGAATTCCGCCAAAATGAACCTTCCGCCAAAATGAACGGAGTTGATCACCGATGACGACAACCATCGTGGCGCTGAACCCGGGCTATTGGGATGCGGGGTATTGGAACGTGCTCGCTCGCGGTGTCGGTGCCATCGTCTTGTATGCGATCGTCGGTTTGGTGTTGATGGTGATCGGGTTTTACGCCATCGACCTCACCACACCGGGACCGCTGCGCAAGATGGTCGACGCGGCAAAACCGAACGCAATCATCGTGGCCGCCGCCGGGATGGTCAGCATGGCGCTCATCGTGGTGCTGGCGATCTACGCGTCGTCGGGAAAGCTGGTGGAGGGCCTGGTGGGGTCCGCGATCTTCGGGCTTGTGGGGATCATCGCGCAGGTGGTGATGATGAGGATCGCGACCATAGTGATCGGTATCGACATGCACGCGTTGTTCGACGCCGACGAGTTCAACTACGAGTCGCTCATGGTGGCTGCGGCGCAGTTCGCCCTCGGCGTTGTGGTCGCCGTCGCGATTCTCTGACTTACCGGGCCGGTGGCGGTTGCCGCGCAGGCACGAGACGATGGGCCCGCAGCGACTTCGGTGGAACTGTGGACGCCACCAGTGATTCGGCGTCGATGGTGCGCGGACGATGCGTCAGCGTCGGCAATCGCGCCGACATCGCCGCGATCGGGTCTTGAACTGCCGCCGGCAGGCCCGACAAAAATGCCCACTCATGTTCGTCGCTGCCGAAATAGACGACGGTTTGGAATGTTTCATGAAAACGCTGCCACGACCACTGCAGCGACGTGTTGCGCCAAAGGGTTGGGCAGCCGGCCTGGGCGACGACGACACCAGCTATGTTGCGGCATCTTTCGAGAAAGCCGGCGCCATACAGGCGGTTGTGCTGTGCGGGCTCGCGTCGCTCGTCCGGAGGGTCGATCACCACGATGTCGTATGACGCGGTGGATCGGTCCACAAAGCCCCAGCCGTCGCAGTAGTGCACGGTGATTGGACCGAGTCCCTTTTCCGCCCTGCGTAATTCGTCCATCGTGTAGCCGTAGGGCAGATACTCCGCGCATAGCCGAACCGCTTCGCGATCGATGTCGACATGATCGACATGTGCCGCCCCGGCGGACACGGCCAACTGGCTGATGACTCCTTCACCGGAGCCAATGACGAGCACCCGCTCGATCCTGTCGGCCAGCAGCAGCGCCGGTACTAGCAGCGCCTCGTGATAGATGAGCTGACTGAACGCGGTGCTCTGACGTTCGCCGTCGCTGAACAACGCGACACCCTGGTCCGTCCTGCCGATCACCAGATCCTGAAATTCGGTGTGCGCCTCGCAGATAACCTCGGAGAGGCTCCAATTTCGGGTTATCCCCGGCGCCAGCGGCTCGACGATCTCCCTGCCCGGGCCGCCGCCGGTGTGGGCCGAGTTTACGAAATAGGTTGGTAAAGGCGGAAATCCATTGAACGCCACCGAAGCGTAGCTCGCGGTGTACGCGCCGGCTTCATCGATTTCGACGCGATCGCCGGGGCGCAGCGTGACCGGAAGCGGATATCTTCGGTAGAGCACGTCGTCTCCGTCGCACGTCGGGCCGGCGATGGCGGCATCTTCAGCCGGGTCGCCGTCGCGACCGGTCCGCAGCCGGTACCGGATGTACTCATTCTCGGTTTCCGCAAGTCCTCCATAGCGACCGATGTCGAGGTACACCCAGCGTCGGCCATCGGTACCGGTCCGCACCGATACCACTTCGCAGCCGATCGTGCCCGCCGAACCAACGATCACCCTTCCGGGCTCCACCACGAGTTGCGGTGGATTCGCACCAAAATGGTGTGTCAGCGCGGACCTGATGGAGTCGGCGACACGGCCGAGTTCCGGTGCGCCGGTCGCATACGCGATTGGGAACCCGCCTCCGACGTTGATCGTGGTCAGGTCGCCCAGCGCATCAAAGACCGGTGCGGCACAACGTATTCCAAGTTCCCACGCGGCTGGGTCCAGTTGTTGCGAGCCAACGTGGAAGCACACGCCCTGCGGCCGCAGGCCGAGCTGTCGGGCGCGAGTGAGCAGCCCGGCGGCCTCGGCAGGAGCGCAGCCGAACTTGTGGCCGAATGGGGTCACTGACGACGGAAACGCAGGCGCAATGCGGCATTCCACGCTCGACCCGCAAGCCTGCTCGGCGATCGACGTCACCGCGTGCTCGGTGTCGAACGTGAACCGCCGCACCCCACGTGCGCATGCCTGAGCCAGCTCCGACGCCTTTCTGATGGTATTGCCGAATGTCAGCAGATGGCCCTCGATACCGGCGGACGCGCACGCGTCGATCTCACCGATCGAGGCGACGTCGAACGCGGCGCCCTCGTCCGCGAGCAGACGCAGGATCGGTTCGGCTGGGTTCGCTTTGACCGCGTACCGGATCCGCGCATCCGGCAGGGCGGCCCGCAGCGTGTGGAAGTTCGTGCGCACCCGACCGAGATCGATCGTCAGATACGGTGTCTGGGGCACAGGTCGCACACTAGTGGTCCGCGCACGGCCCGGAGAACCTAGCCTAGGTGACCGGGTGAGCTGGTAGCGAGAAGTGCTCGGGCGGCACTGTCGGTCCGCTCGCGTTTTGCGTCGACAGCGGCATGGTGATTCCGTCGACGACCTCGGTGACGTTGCCGGTGAGCCGCTCGAAGTTCAACGTTCCATGCTGGAAGTTCTGCGTGATCTGCAGCGGTTCTTGAATCTCCGCGCTGGTCGGCAATCCGAGCGGACCGCGTTCGTAGCTCAGCGCGGCCCAGGCGTCGTAGATCGCGCCGGTGACAGGTTCGGCTCCGGTCTGGGGCGACCAGTACATCGCTCCCTTAGCGAACGTGGCGTAGCGGGCCCCGCCCTCGGCGTCATCTTCCGGCGAGGTCGGTGCACCCAGGACACTGTTCATGCCGCCGATCGCCTGCCAGTGCTCGTAGATCGCGCCCCCCTCCAGCGCCTTGATCAGCTCCTCCGGCGGATCGTTGAAACGTGATGCGATATCCCGGATCTCGTCCATCACTGCGTAGGCTGCGTTGCCCGGGCAGTCGGTGTTACCGACGTCGCGATGGGTAAAGATGGTGGGCAACGTCGCTATGGAGCCGGCCGGAAAGGTGGTGTAGTGGCTACCGGCTGACTGCAGTGCCACCGTGCCCTTGGGGTCGACGTTGTCCATGCCCAGGCGCCAGCCGAGCAGCCGGCCCACGGTTCGGATCTGGATCGGCGTCGGTGCCACATCGTCGAAGTTGCCGATCATGGCCACACCCCAGGTGTTTCGGTTGAATCCTCCGGTATGGAAGGCCTCGACGGGCTTGGTGAGTCCGCCGGCGGTGCCCTCGAAGACCTGGCCGTATTTGTCGACCAACGCGTTGTACGCGATGTCGCACCAGCCCAGCGTCTTGCTGTGGTACGTGTAGATGGCCTTGACGATCCCGGCCGACTCTAGCGGCGAATAGTCGTTGCTCCCCGCGGTGTGATGGATCACGGCGGCGCGAATGCCATTGTCGTACTGTGGATTACCGCATCGCAGCGATTCGTCGGCGCCCCATTCCACACGGCTGATGATGCTGGGCGGTTGGCCCGGCATCAGCACCCCGGACGGCGGTGTCCACTGCCGTCGGCCAGGCGCCTCCGGCGGGGAAATAAGAATCGCGGAAATGTTCTGCCCAAAGGGCTGTTCCTTGGTGGCGGGTTTATATCCCAGGTCTTGGTCATCGGGTTTATTCGGCTCAGCGCTGGGTGGTGGCCCTGCGGGCGCCAGCGTCACCGGCGCATCGACCGGCCGGGTGACCGCGATCTGCACGGTCGTGGTGGTGCCGACGAACACCGGATCGGTGCTTCGCGGTCCCTCAACGGGCTTAGGCGTAATCGTGCCCCTGGCACCTGTGTCGGGCGCTGAGGTTTCATATTCGGTCTGGTACCAGGGCCCCCACGAACCGTCGGCGTGCTTTGCGCGCACTCGGGTGGAGGTACCGGCCAGGTCGCCGGTCACTGCGACCAATGAGAACGATGTGCTCTGGGTAAGTTCGCGAACCGTGACACCGCCGCCGAGCCCGATCAACGGATGCTCGGCGAGTTGGGTGCCGCTGGCCGGCGAAGGGGCAGGGGCGCTTTCGCGGGTCGGGTCCACAATCCAGGACACGATGACGACGGTTGCCGCGATCGCGGTCATCAACATCGTCGGCGCACGGGCGCGGGACTGCACCAGGCGATGTTACGTGTGTTTCTATTGTTATTTATGAGGCGACACGGTATAGGGGTGCAGAAACTCCACGAAAGCCTGTTCGACGGCACCGCAGAGATTTAGTTGCTGGCCGGATTGCTAGGTTCCGGGACCAGTGCGGCTCTGCGGTGCCGTCAGGTGACAGGTAGCCGAGGCCTTTTCGAGGCCCTACGTCGGTGGTGTTACTGCCGGGATAGCTGCCGCAGGGGCGACAGCAGCGACCGGCAGGGCGGCACCCGGCAGCCCGCCGGTCGGCAGTCCGCCGGTGGGCAGTCCGCCAATCGGCAGACCGGCACCCGGCAGCCCGCCAGTCGGCAGACCGGCACCCGGCAGCCCGCCTGTCGGCAGCGCGGCACCGGGCACGCCGGCGGCCGGTGCACCCGCGCCGCCGTGCTGAACGCCCTGCATGATTGCCGGCATCACCAGGCCCTTGAGCAGGTCGATGGCCTGACCGGCGCCCAACTGATTGGCGGCTTGCATCAAGTCGTTGATGAGCCCACCGCCACCGGTGCTGCCGGCCGAGCCGGGCAACCCGCCACCGCCGAGCCCCGACGGATCACCCAGGATCGGGTAGGTGCCGTCGGCGCCCGGGTCCAATCCGATCGGCGCCGCGATGGGCACCTCACCGGGAGGGGCAGTGGGATCACCCATACCGGGTATTACTCCGGCCGGGCTGGTGAGAGCCGGGTTCGGGGTGGTCACGCCTGCGCCCGGCAGGGGCGTCAGCGCAGTACTGGGCGTGGTCAGCCCGTTGGTCCCTGGAGTCATAGCGCCTGGCATCAGCCCCGGGCTAGTCAGACCGGGACTGGTCAGGCCGGGACTGGTCAGGCCGGGACTTGTCAGACCGGGACTGGTCAGGCCGGGACTTGTAAGACCGGGGCTAGTCAGGCCGGGACTGGTCAGACCCGGGGTGCCCAGCCCCGGGGTGCCCAGACCAGGACTCGTCAACCCCGGACTGGTCAGGCCCGGGCTGGTGGCACCGGCCCCGCTCAGCGCGGGGACTGGCGGCAGGTTGATTCCGAACTGCGACAGCCCTTGCGTCAGTGCCCCCATCAGCTCACCGGGCAGGTCGGTGATTACCGCTGCCTGCTTGAATTCGTGGTGCTGCGGCGGTTTGTTGCTTTCGGTCGATTCGTAAACCAGGAAATATGCGCATGGACTTGCGACGGCCAGGGCGGCGGCCGCGCTCATGGCTGTCGAGAGCTTGCGTCGGCGTCGGTTCGGCACGGAAGTCTCCTCATTCTGGGCTATGTGGCGTGTCGGGCATGCCTGCCCCCGAAGTCCCGGGTGCGCGGCATGACCCCACGCAATAGATGGTACGAGTGGGATTGCTGTGACTAGAGTGGCTATATCGAATCGTGAGGCAATCGGGATCTTGGGTGGACGCGGTCGGTGCCCGGCCTCACCTGGTCGAACCGCGACTCCCTCACGTCGCCAAATGGGGTTATGGCCCCGCAGTCAGATAACCTAGGCAACCGATGACCGCTCGTTTTGACCTTCTCGTCGTCGGGTCCGGATTCTTCGGTCTGACGGTTGCCGAGCGCGTGGCCACCCAGCTCGACAAGCGCGTGCTCATCGTCGATAGGCGCCCGCATATCGGTGGCAACGCGTATTCCGAAGCCGAGCCGCAGACCGGCATCGAGGTCCACAAGTACGGTGCCCACCTCTTCCACACTTCTAACAAGAGGGTCTGGGATTACGTGTGCCAGTTCACCGAGTTCACCGACTACCGGCACCGGGTATTCGCGATGCACAACGGGCAGGCATACCAATTCCCGATGGGCCTGGGCCTGGTGTCGCAGTTCTTCGGCAAATACTTCAGCCCTGACGAAGCGCGCAAGCTGATCGCGGAGCAAGCCGCCGAGATCGACACCGCGGAGGCGCAGAACCTCGAGGAGAAGGCCATTTCGTTGATCGGCCGGCCGCTCTACGAAGCGTTCGTCAAGGGTTACACCGCCAAGCAGTGGCAGACCGACCCCGCCAAGCTTCCGGCTGCCGTCATTAATCGGCTGCCGGTGCGCTACACCTTCGACAACCGTTACTTCAGCGACACCTATGAGGGCCTGCCGGTCGACGGTTACACGGCATGGTGCACGAAAATGGCCGCCGACGACCGCATCGAGGTCCGGCTCGACACCGACTGGTTCGACGTCCGGGACGCTGTGCGCCGAGAATGCCCGGAAGCTCCCGTCGTCTATACCGGTCCGCTGGACCGCTACTTCGACTACGTCGAAGGTCGGCTCGGCTGGCGGACCCTGGACTTCGAGGTGGAAGTGTTACCGATCGGGGACTTTCAGGGCACGCCGGTGATGAACTACAACGATCTCGACGTGCCCTACACGCGCATCCACGAGTTCCGCCATTTTCACCTCGAGCGCGACTACCCGACCGACAAGACGGTGATCATGCGGGAGTACTCCCGGTTCGCCGAAGACGACGATGAGCCCTACTATCCGATCAACACCGAAGCCGACCGCGCCCTGTTGGCCGCCTATCGGGCCAGGGCGAAGACCGAGACCGCGTCATCGAAGGTGCTGTTCGGCGGCCGGCTGGGTACCTATCAATATCTGGATATGCATATGGCGATTGCCAGCGCACTAAACATGTTTGACAACGTCCTCGCGCCCCACTTGCGCGACGGCGCCCCGCTTATTGAGGAGGAGGGCGCACGCGCATGACGGCGGTCAGCCTGCTGGGCCGAATAATCCTGCCGCGTCCGGGTGAACCCCTCGACGTGCGCAAACTGTATTTGGAAGAGTCGACCACCAACGCCGGGCGCGCACATGCGCTAACCCGCACCTCATTGCAGATCGGTGCGGAGTCCGAGGTGTCGTTCGCCACATATTTCAATGCATTTCCGGCCAGCTACTGGCGCCGGTGGACAAGCTGTAAGTCGGTGGTGTTGCGCGTTGAGGTAAGCGGATCCGGTCGCGTCGACGTCTACCGGACCAAGGCCACCGGTGCACGCATTTTTATCGAGGGCCGCGCGTTCGCCGGCACCGAGGACGCCCCCGATGTCGTCGAGGTCGAAGTGGGGTTGCAGCCCTTCGAGGACGGCGGCTGGATCTGGTTCGACGTCACCACCGACACCAAGGTCACCCTGGTCAGCGGCGGCTGGTATGCGACCACGCCCGCTCCCGGCACGGCCAACGTCGCGGTCGGCATCCCGACATTCAACCGCCCCGCGGACTGCGCCAATGCCCTGCGCGAACTCACCGCGGACCCGTTGGTGGACGAGGTGATCGGGGCGGTGATCGTGCCGGATCAGGGCGTCCGCAAGGTGCGCGACCATCCGGACTTCCCCGCCGCGGCCGCCCGGCTGGGCAACCGGCTGTCCATCCACGACCAGCCCAACCTCGGTGGCTCCGGCGGCTATAGCCGGGTGATGTACGAGGCGCTGAAAAACACCGATTGCCAACAGATCCTGTTCATGGACGACGACATCCGCATCGAGCCGGACTCGATTCTGCGGGTGCTGGCCATGCACCGTTTCGCTAAGGCCCCGATGCTGGTGGGCGGCCAGATGCTCAACCTGCAGGAGCCGTCGCACCTGCACATCATGGGCGAGATTGTCAACCGCTCGAACTTCATGTGGACCGCGGCCCCGCACGCCGAGTATGACCACGACTTCGCCGAATATCCGTTGAGCGACAAGGAAGATCGCAGCAAGCTGCTGCACCGGCGCATCGATGTGGACTACAACGGTTGGTGGACGTGCATGATCCCGCGGCAGGTAGCCGAGGAGCTGGGACAGCCGCTGCCGCTGTTCATCAAGTGGGACGACGCCGATTACGGCCTGCGGGCCGCCGAGCATGGCTACCCGACGGTCACGCTGCCCGGCGCGGCGATCTGGCACATGGCCTGGAGCGACAAGGACGACGCCATCGACTGGCAGGCCTATTTCCATCTGCGCAACCGGTTGGTGGTCGCCGCGATGCACTGGGACGGCGACGTCGCCGGCCTGATCCGTAGCCACCTGAAGGCAACGTTGAAACACCTTGCCTGCCTGGAATATTCGACGGTGGCAATCCAAAACAAGGCCATCGACGACTTCCTCGCCGGCCCGGAGCACATCTTCTCGATCCTGGAATCGGCGCTGCCCGAAGTGCATCGCATGCGCAAGGAATACCCGGACGCCGTCGTGCTTCCGGCGGCCAGCGAGCTGCCTCCACCGCTGCAGAAAAGCAAGGCGATGAAGCCGCCGGTGAACCCGGTCTCCATCAGCTACCGGCTGGTCCGCGGCATCATGCACAACCTCACCCAGGCCGATCCCGAATCCCACCAGCGCCCGGAGTTCAACGTGCCGACGCAGGACGCGCGCTGGTTCCGGCTGTGCACGGTCGACGGCGTCACCGTCACGACGGCTGATGGATGCGGCGTGGTCTACCGCCAGCGCGACCGTCGCAAGATGTTCACGCTGCTGCTCAAGTCGCTGCGCCGTCAGCGCCGGCTGGCGGCCCGCTTCGACGAGATGCGCGGGGTGTATCGGGCGGCGTTGCCCGTACTGTCCAGTAAGCAGAAGTGGGAGACGGCGTTGCTTCCAGCAGCCGGCAACAAGCCTGAGCATGCCTGAATCGGCGGCGCCCCGCGGCGAGGTGGCCGCGTTGGTGGCCGTCCAGTCTGCGCTGGCTGACCGCCCGGGGGTGCTGACCACGGCACGCGCACTGTCCCACTTCGGGGAGCACAGCATCGGCTGGGTGGCCGTGTCGTTGCTTGGCGCGATCCTGGCGCGGCGCCGTCGCCGGGAGTGGCTGGTAGCCGGGGCCGGCGCGTTGGTCGCGCACGCGGCCGCCGTGCTGATCAAGCGGCTGGTGCGGCGCAAGCGGCCGCATCATCCGGCCGTCGCGGTGAATGTCGGCACGCCTAGCCAGCTGAGCTTCCCTTCGGCGCACGCCACTTCCACCACGGCCGCGGCCATCCTGATGGGCCGGGCCGCCGGGCTGCCTCCAGGAACTGCCGCCGCGGTGCTGGTGCCTCCGATGGCGCTGTCGCGCGTTCTGCTCGGGGTGCACTATCCCACCGACGTGGCCTTCGGCGTGGCGCTCGGCGCCGCGGTCGCGCGCCTTGCACTCTGGCTTGATGGAAAGGGTGAGCCGAATGAGTGAAGACGTGGTGACCGAACCGCCGGCAAATGTGATCACTGGGGTGGTCAAGGCGATGCGGCCGCGGCAATGGGTGAAGAATGTGCTGGTTCTGGCCGCACCGCTCAGCGCGGCGGGCCGCGGCCACCGCTACGACTACGGCCAGCTGGGAATCCAGGTGTTGGTGGCCTTCGTGGTGTTCAGCCTGGCGGCCTCCGCGGTCTACCTGATCAACGACGTCCGCGACGTCGAGGCCGACCGGGAGCACCCCACCAAACGGTTCCGCCCGATCGCCGCCGGCGTGGTGCCCGAGTGGCTGGCCTACACCCTGGCCGCGGCGCTCGCGGTGGCCTCCCTCGGCCTGGCCTGGTGGCTGACGCCGAACCTCGCGCTGGTGATGGTGGTCTACATCGTCATGCAGTTGGGCTACTGCTTCGGCCTCAAGCACCAGGCGGTGATGGACATCTGCATCGTGTCGTCGGGGTTTTTGCTCCGGGCTATCGCCGGCGGCGTGGCCACCGATACCCGACTATCGCAGTGGTTTCTGCTAATCATGGCGTTCGGGTCGCTGTTCATGGCGGCCGGCAAGCGCTACGCCGAGCTACAACTGGCCGAGCGCACCGGCGCGGCGATCCGCAAGGCGCTGGAAAGCTACACGGGCACCTATCTGCGCTTCATCTGGACGTTGTCGGCCACCGCGGTGGTGATGTGCTACGGGCTGTGGGCCTTCGAGCGTGACCACGGCTCGGCGGGCTGGTTTTCGGTGTCGATGGTTCCGTTCACCATCGCGATCCTGCGCTACGCGGTGGACGTCGACGGCGGGCTGGCCGGGGAGCCTGAGGAGATCGCGTTGCGTGACCGGGTGTTGCAGATGCTGGCGCTGACGTGGATCGCGACAGTTGGAGCCGCGGTTGCCTTCGGCTGAGGCCCAACTAGAGGCCCTCAGCGCCGGGGCGATCCGCCGCCGGCCCGTGGCCAGGCGGGTTGGCCGGCCGTTCCCGTACGACACCACGGTGCGGGTCAGCCTGTGGATCGGCGTGGCGGTCGTCGTCGTGCTGTTCGGTTGGGGCAGTTGGCAACGACGCTGGATCGCCGACGACGGACTGATCGTGCTGCGCACCGTGCGAAACATGTTGGCGGGCAATGGGCCGGTATTCAACCAAGGCGAGCGGGTGGAGGCGAACACCTCCACGGCGTGGACGTATCTGATGTATGCGGGAAGCTGGGTCGGCGGACCGATGCGCATGGAGTACATCGCGTTAGCTCTGGCGCTAGTGCTTTCCCTGCTGGGTGTGGCGATGCTCATGCTGGGTACCGGCCGGTTGTATGCACCCAGCTTGCGGGGTCGCAGGGCGATCATGCTGCCTGCCGGGGCGCTGGTCTACATCGCGCTGCCACCGTCGCGTGACTTCGCCACGTCCGGTCTGGAGAGCGGGCTGACACTGGCGTATCTGGGTTTGCTGTGGTGGATGATGGTCTGCTGGTCGCAGCCGCGGCGGACCCGTTCGGACAGCCGTGTTTTCCTCGGTGCGCTGGCGTTCGTAGCGGGGTTCAGCGTGCTGGTCCGGCCTGAACTGGCGCTGATGGGCGGGCTGGCCCTGATCATGATGCTCATCGCGGCCCGGACCCGGCGCAATCGCGTGCTCATCGTCGTGGCCGGGGGATTTCTGCCGGTCGCCTACGAGGTCTTCCGGATGGGCTACTACGGCCTGCTCGTGCCGGGTACCGCGCTGGCCAAGGACGCGGCCGGCGACAAGTGGTCCCAGGGCATGATCTATCTCTCGAACTTCAACGGGCCCTACGCGCTCTGGGTGCCGGTGCTGCTCCTCGTGCCGCTGGGCTTGTTGTTGATGTCGATTCGTCGGCGGCCGTCGTTTGTACGCCCGATGGAGGCCCCCAATTACGGTCGGTTCGCTCGAGCGGTGCAAAGCCCGCCCGCCGTCGTGGCCTTCGTGGTCGTCAGCGGACTGCTGCAGGCGTTGTACTGGATCCGGCAAGGCGGCGACTTCATGCACGGCCGGGTGTTGCTTGCGCCGCTGTTTTGTTTGCTGGCCCCGGTGGCCGTCATACCGGTGCCGCTCCCGGACGGTAAGGATTATTCGCGGGAGGCAGGTTATTGGCTGGCTGGTGCCGCCAGCCTGCTCTGGCTGGGGGTCGCAGGCTGGTCGCTGTGGGCGGCGAACTCGCCGGGGATGGGTGATGACGCCACCCGCGTCACCTACTCGGGGATCGTCGACGAGCGCCGCTTCTACGCGCAGGCCACCGGGCACGCGCATCCGCTGACCGCAGCCGACTACCTGGGTTATCCGAGGATGGCCGCCATCCTGATTGCGCTCGACAACACTCCGGACGGGGCATTGTTGCTGCCGTCCGGCAACTACACTCAGTGGGACCTCGTACCGATGATCCCACCGCAGCCGGGAGGTCGCCCGGGCAGCTCTGCGCCACAAAAGCCAGAGCACGCGGTGTTTTTCACCAACCTCGGCATGGTGGGGATGAACGTCGGGCTCGATGTCAGGGTGATCGACCAAATTGGGCTGGCAAACCCGATAGCCCAGCACACGGAGCGGCTGAAGCACGGTCGGATCGGACATGACAAGAATCTCTTCCCGGACTGGGTGATCGCCGACGGCCCATGGGTGAAGTGGCCTCCCGGTATTCCCGGCTACCTCGATCAGGCCTGGATCGCGCAGGCGGTGGCGGCCCTGAAATGCCCCGAGACCCAAACGGTGCTGAGCTCGGTGCGTGCCCCGATGACGCCGCATCGGTTCGTTTCCAACTTCGTGAATTCATTTGAGTTCACCGGATACCGGATCGACCGCGTGCCGCTATACGAGCTCGCCAGGTGTGGGCTCCCGGTGCCCGACGCGCCCCCCGCCGTTCCTCGCGGGTAAACCCGCGGTGGTGGTGTTGGGGCGCTGGGACTGGCCGCCCGCGCATCAGGGCCGAGTGGGCCTTTTGGGGCAGATGCCGAGAAAATCACACCGGCGATCGGTGCGGCAGGGCGCGCGAATACTGACAGCAAAGTCACAATTGAGCGCTCACCAGCGTGCAACAACAGCCGGGCACATGCGGAAACGCCCCTTCCGCAAACTGCGTCTGGCCTGAAAATCACTGTGAATCACCGCCAAATGACGGTCGCAGCGACGTGCTCGATGAGAGCGCACGACCGAAGTTGTGATTGACTACACGGGCACTGCAGCGCCTGACGCATGCAGTCCGACCCATTGAAACGCGCCCGAATCGGGGGATGCGCCGAAAGGATGAGGAAGCAAGGATGAAACTTGTTGACAGGTTTCGCGGTGCCGTGGCGGCTATGCCGCACCGGCTCGTGGTGGGTGCCGTTGGTGCGGCCCTGCTGTCGGGTCTGATCGGCGTCGTCGGGGGCTCGGCGACGGCTGGGGCGTTCTCGCGCCCGGGCCTGCCGGTGGAGTACCTGCAGGTGCCCTCCGCGGGCATGGGCCGCGATATCAAGGTTCAGTTCCAAAGCGGCGGTGCCAACTCGCCCGCGCTGTACCTGCTCGACGGTATGCGCGCGCAGGACGACTTCAACGGCTGGGACATCAACACCCCGGCGTTCGAGTGGTATTACCAGTCGGGCATTTCGGTCGTGATGCCGGTTGGCGGGCAGTCCAGCTTCTACTCCGACTGGTACAAGCCCGCATGCGGTAAGGCGGGCTGCACCACCTACAAATGGGAAACCTTCCTGACCAGCGAGCTGCCGCAGTACCTGTCGGCGCAAAAGCAGGTCAAGCCGACCGGCAGCGCCGCGGTCGGGCTGTCAATGGCCGGGTCGTCCGCGCTGATTTTGGCGGCCTACCACCCCGACCAGTTCATCTACGCCGGCTCGCTGTCGGCGCTGCTGGACCCGTCGCAGGGCATGGGGCCGTCGCTGATCGGGCTGTCCATGGGCGACGCCGGCGGCTACAAGGCGGCGGACATGTGGGGCCCGAAGGAGGACCCCGCGTGGGCGCGCAACGACCCGTCGCTGCAGGTCGGGAAACTGGTCGCCAACAACACCCGCATCTGGGTGTACTGCGGTAACGGCAAGCCGTCAGACCTGGGTGGCGACAACCTGCCCGCCAAGTTCCTGGAGGGCTTCGTGCGGACCAGCAATCTGAAGTTCCAGGACGCGTACAACGCCGCCGGCGGCCACAACGCGGTGTTCAACTTCGACACCAACGGCACCCACGACTGGCCATACTGGGGCGCACAGGTCAACGCAATGAAGCCTGAACTGCAGCGCACGCTGGGCGCCACGCCCAACACCGGCGGCACCGGTGCCGGTGCCAACCCCGCGGCCAACCAGGGCACTTAAACCTGGGCCGAAAACCACACGGCTAACGGCGGCGACCCATCCGGGTCGCCGCCGTTAGCATTTCCGCCTGGCCCACTCGGTGTGGCGTAGTTCACTACCCTGCCTTTCGCGACCTGCCGCGGGCTGGATAGTGTGCACACAGCTATCGACGATGGAGGTGGACATGAGGGGCCTAAGGAGTCTGTCAGCGGTTCTGCGGGTGCTCTGCGTCGCCGCCCTGTCAATCGGGTTGGGCGGCGTGGCGACGGGGATCACAGGCAAAGCCAGGGCCGCGGGCTACGAAACCCTGATGGTGCCGTCGGCAGCGATGGGCCGTGACATCCCGGTGGCCTTCATGGCCGGCGGCCCGCACGCCGTGTACTTGCTGGATGCCTTCGACGCCGCCCCGGATGTCAGCAACTGGGTGACCGCGGGTAATGCGATGAACACGCTGGCCGGCAAGGGGATATCGGTGGCGGCGCCCGCCGGTGGCGCGTACAGCATGTACACCAACTGGGAGCAGGACGGCAGCAAGCAGTGGGAGACCTTCCTGGCCACCGAGCTGCCCGATTGGCTGGCCGCCAACCGCGGCCTGGCACCGGGTGGCCATGCCGTCGTCGGAGCCGCCCAGGGCGGGTACGGCGCGATGGCGCTGGCCTGCTTCCATCCCGACCGGTTTGGCTTCGCCGGCTCGTTGTCGGGTTTCCTGTACCCGTCGGACACCACGGTGAACGGTGCGATCACCGCGGGCATGAATCAATTCGGCGGGGCGAACACCCAGGCGATGTGGGGTGCTGCACAGTTGGGCCGGTGGAAGTGGCATGACCCGTGGGTGCACGCCTCGTTGCTGGCCCAGAACAACAGCCGGATCTGGGTGTGGAGCCCCAAGAGCGGGGGCGCCAGTGATCCCGCCGCCATGATCGGCTATGCGGACATCGCGCAGGGCACGAACCTGGAGTTCTACCAGCAGTACCGGAGCGTCGCCGGGCACAACGGCCACTTTGACTTCCCGGGCGGCGGAGACAACGGCTGGGGCTCGTGGGGCGCGCAGCTGGGTGCCATGTCGGGCGACATCGTCGGCGCGATCCGCTAGCCGGGCCGCTTCAGGAGCAGACGCGCCCGGACACCGTGACCGGGGCGGTGCCGTGCCACGAGCCGGTACCGTGTAGGCAGTGCAGCAGGGGGCGGGACGGCCGCGTCGCTGCGACCTACCGACTCTGCTAGCAGGAGACCGCTCGTATGGCCAAGAAGGCCAAAACGGCCACCAATGCCGGGCGCAAACGCCACCGAGTACTGGCCTGGATTGCGGCCGGCACCATGGCAGCCGTCGTTGGGCTGGTCATCTTTGCGGTGGTGGCTATGCTGCGCACCCCCGAAACCCCGCCCAGCGCGGTGCCGCCCGGGGTGGTGCCCCCGACGTCTAGCTCATCCCTGCCACACAAGCCCCGACCCGCCTCTCAAGACGCCTCCTGCCCGGATGTGCTGCTGATCAACGTTCCCGGTACCTGGGAATCGTCCCCGCAGGACGACCCGCTCAATCCAATGCAGTTTCCGAATGCGTTGCTGCACAACGTGACTGTGACGCTCGGCCAGCAGTTCCCGCCCTCCCGCTTGCAGACGTACACGACTCCCTACACGGCGCAGTTCCGCAATCCAATGAGCGCCGACAAGCAGATGTCCTACAACGACAGCCGGGCGGAAGGCACCCGTGCGACGGTCCAAGAGATGACCGACATGAACAACAAGTGCCCGTTGACCAGCTACGTGCTGGTCGGCTTCTCGCAAGGTGCGGTGATCGCCGGTGACATCGCCAGCGATATCGGCAACGGCCGCGGACCCGTCGATGACGATCTGGTACTCGGTGTGACGTTGATCGCCGACGGCCGTCGCCAAGAGGGGGTAGGCAAGGATATCGGGCCCAACCCACCGGGTGAGGGCGCCGAGATCACGCTGCATGAGGTGCCGATTCTGTCCGGGCTCGGTTTGACCATGACCGGTGCGCGGCCGGGAGGCTTCGGCGCGCTCGACGGTAAGACCAACGAGATCTGCGCCCCGGGCGACCTCATCTGCGCCGCCCCGCAGGAGGCGTTCAGCGTCGCTAACCTGCCGAACACGCTGAACACGTTGGCCGGCAATGGTGGCCAGCCGATCCATGCGATGTATGCCACTCCGCAGTTCTGGAACTTGGACGGCGCGCCGGCGTCCGATTGGACGTTGAACTGGACGCACGGGGTCGTCGAAAGCGCGCCGCATCCCAAACATGGATGACCCCGCCCGGGATGGGCGGTAGGACACAGCTCCCAGTACGCCGGTAGTTGGCGGGATCAGCGGTACCTTGTGATTTGGTCCGCCGCGCACCGCCCCTTAACATTAAGAAGAAAATAAGAGCAATAAGAGTAATGTGTGTTGACCCGATCGGGTCGCAGCTGGCAACGACGGGCTCCCGCGCAAGCGTGTGCCATCTGAGGCTCGCGCGCGCAGAGGCAGGTAATCGTCGGCGGAGCCGACCGGAAGCCGACTAAGAGGCGCAACCGTCGGCGAAGCCGATCGAGATTGCGTTGGGACAGGAGAGGACGGCATGGCGTTCTACCACAACCCGTTCATCGTCAATGGAAAGATCAGGTTCCCGGATAACACCAACCTGGTCAAGCACGTCGAGCGGTGGGCGAAGGTTCGTGGCCAAAAGCTGGCTTATCGGTTCCTGGACTTCTCCACCGAACGGGACGGTGTCGCGCGCGACATTTTGTGGTCCGACTTCAGCGCGCGCAACCGCGCTGTGGGGGCCCGCTTGCAGCAGGTCACCCAGCCGGGTGACCGCATCGCCATCCTGTGCCCGCAGAACCTGGACTACCTCATTTCTTTCTTCGGCGCGCTGTACTCCGGCCGGATCGCGGTGCCGTTGTTCGACCCCGCCGAGCCGGGTCACGTCGGCCGGTTGCACGCGGTGCTCGACGACTGCGCCCCGTCGACGATTCTGACCACCACCGACTCCGCCGAGGGGGTCCGCAAGTTCATCCGCGCCCGTTCGGCCAAGGAACGTCCCCGCGTCATCGCCGTCGACGCGGTGCCCACTGAGGTTGCCGCCACCTGGCAGGAGCCTGAGGCCGACGAGGGCACCACCGCGTACCTGCAGTACACCTCCGGCTCCACCCGCACACCGACTGGTGTACAGATCAGCCATCTGAACCTGCCCACCAACGTGCTGCAGACGCTGGTCGCCCTGGAGGGCACCGAAGGTGACCGCGGCGTCAGCTGGCTTCCGTTGTTCCACGACATGGGCCTGATCACGGCGCTGTGTGCCCCGGTGCTCGGTCAAAGCTTCACTTTTATGACGCCGGCCGCGTTCGTGCGCCGGCCCGGTCGCTGGATCCGCGAACTCGCGCGCAAGCCCGAGGACCCTCCGGGCTGCGGGACCTACTCGGCCGCGCCGAACTTCGCGTTCGAACACGCCGCGGTGCGTGGCCTGCCCCGCGACGATGAGCCGCCGCTGGACCTGAGCCATGTCAAGGGCATCCTCAACGGCAGCGAGCCGGTGTCGCCGGCGTCGATGCGCAAGTTCTTCGACGCCTTCAGGCCCTACGGTCTGAAGGAGACCTCCGTCAAACCGTCGTACGGTCTGGCCGAGGCGACGCTGTTCGTCTCGACCACCCCGATGAACGAGACGCCCAGGATCATCCACGTCGACCGGAACGAGCTGAACAACCAGCACTTCGTCGAGGTGGCCGCCGACGCGCCGAACGCCGTCGCACAGGTCTCAGCGGGCAAGATCGGTGTCGACGAATGGGCGGCCATCGTCGACACCGAGACGGCCAGCGAGCTGCCGGACGGGCAGATCGGCGAGATCTGGCTGCACGGCAAGAACCTGGGCATCGGCTACTGGGGCAAGGAAGAAGAGACCACCCAGACTTTCCGGAACATCCTCAAGTCGCGGATCAGCGAGTCGCACGCAGAGGGAGCCGCGGACGACGGGCTGTGGGTACGCACCGGCGACTACGGCACCTACCTCAAGGGACACCTCTACATCACGGGCCGGATCAAGGACCTTGTCATCATCGACGGCCGCAACCACTACCCGCAGGACCTGGAGTACACGGCGCAGGAATCGACCAAGGCGTTGCGCGTCGGCTACGTGGCCGCCTTCTCGGCGCCGGCCAACCAGTTGCCCCAGAACGTGTTCGACGACCCGCACGCCGGGCTGAAATTCGACGCCGAGGACACCTCCGAGCAGCTGGTCATTGTCGGGGAGCGTGCCGCCGGTGCGCACAAGCTCGACTACCAGCCCATCGCCGACGACATCCGGGCGGCCATCGCGGTCGGGCACGGGGTGACCGTGCGTGACGTCCTTTTGGTGCAGGCCGGGGCGATTCCGCGCACCTCCAGCGGCAAGATCGGACGCCGCGCCTGCCGTGCGGCGTACCTCGACGGCAGCCTGCGCAGCGGTGTGGCTTCCCCGACCGTCTTCGCGACCGAATAGGACTGAGCTCGGTAACCATGACTGATATAGAGGAACCCCAGGGCACCCCCGGCGCTGAAGCGGACGCGGGGAACCTGCCCGCCAAGAAGACCGACATGACGGTCCCCGAGATGCGGCAGTGGCTGCGCAACTGGGTGGGCAAGGCCGTCGGGAAGTCACCCGACGAGATCGACGAGTCGGTGCCGATGGTGGAGCTGGGCCTGTCGTCGCGGGACGCGGTGGCGATGGCCGCCGACATCGAGGACTTGACCGGTGTCACGCTGTCGGTCGCGGTGGCCTTCCAACATCCGACCATCGAATCGCTGGCCACGCGGGTCATCGAGGGCGAACCTGAGATCGCCGACGACGGCCTCGGGGACGCCGACTGGACGCGCAACGGGCCCGCGGAGCGTGTCGACATCGCGATCGTGGGCTTGTCTACCCGGTTCCCGGGCGACATGAACTCCGCGGATGAGACCTGGCAGGCCCTGCTGGAAGGCCGCGACGCGATCACCGATCTGCCCGAGGGCCGCTGGGCGGAACTCCTCGAAGAGCCGCGGCTGGCCGCGCGCGTGGCGAAGGCCCGCACCCGTGGCGGCTACCTGAAGGACATCAAGGGCTTCGACTCGGAGTTCTTCGCGGTGGCCAAAACCGAGGCCGACAACATCGACCCGCAGCAGCGGATGGCGCTGGAGCTGACCTGGGAGGCGCTCGAGCACGCCCACATCCCGGCGTCGAGCCTGCGCGGCAAGCCCGTCGGCGTGTACGTCGGTGTCTCCAACAATGACTACGGCTTCCTGGCCATTTCCGACCCGACCGCCGCGCATCCCTATGCGATTACCGGTAACGCGACTTCGATCATCGCCAACCGGGTGTCGTACTTCTACGACTTCCGCGGGCCGTCTATGGCCATCGACACCGCGTGCTCGAGTTCGCTGGTGGCGATGCATCAGGGTGTGCAGGCCTTGCGCAACGGCGAAGCCGATGTGGTGGTAGCCGGCGGGGTGAACGCACTGCTCACGCCCGCGGTGACACTCGGTTTCGACGAGATCGGCGCGGTGCTGGCCCCCGACGGCCGGATCAAGTCGTTCTCGTCGGACGCCGACGGCTACACCCGCTCCGAGGGGGGCGGCATGCTGGTGCTCAAGCGGGTCGACGACGCCCGCCGCGACGGCGACCAGATTCTGGCGGTGATCGCCGGCAGCGCGGTCAACCACGACGGCCGGTCCAACGGCCTGATCGCGCCCAACCAGGACGCGCAGGCCGAGGTGCTGCGCCGGGCCTATAAGGACGCCGGGATCGACCCGCGCACCGTCGACTACATCGAGGCGCACGGCACCGGCACCATCCTCGGTGACCCGATCGAAGCCGAGGCGCTGGGCCGGGTCGTCGGTAGGGGCCGTCCCGCCGAGCGACCGGCGCTGCTGGGCGCGGTGAAGACCAACGTCGGCCACCTGGAGTCGGCAGCCGGTGCGGCCAGCATGGCCAAGGTGGTGCTGGCCCTGCAGCACGACAAGCTGCCGCCGTCGATCAACTTCGCCGGGCCCAGCCCGTACATCGACTTCGACGCGATGCGCCTGAAGGTCGTCGACACCGCGACCGCCTGGCCGCGCTATGGCGGCTACGCGCTGGCCGGGGTGTCGAGCTTCGGCTTCGGCGGGGCCAACGCGCACATGGTGGTGCGCGAGGTCCTGCCTCGTGACGTCATCGAGCGTGAACCCGAGCCCCAATCCGAGCCGGAAAAGTCCGCCACCACTGAGGCCATCCCCACCGCCGTCTTCGGCGACGCGCTGCGGTTCGACGAAGACGGCGAGTTCATCACGTCGGGGCCACCCGCGGCCGAAGAAACGGAGCCCGAGCTGCCGGGCGTCACCGAAGAGGCGCTGCGGCTCAAGGAGGCCGCGCTGGAAGAGCTTGCGGCGCAAGAGGTTGTCGCGCCCCTGATCCCGCTTGCGGTGTCGGCGTTTTTGACGTCCCGCAAGAAGGCGGCCGCCGCCGAGCTGGCGGGCTGGATGGAAAGCCCGGAAGGCCAGGCGTCGTCGCTGGAGTCGATCGGCCGGGCGCTGTCGCGACGCAACCACGGACGCTCCCGCGCGGTGGTACTCGCCCATGACCACGAGGAGGCCATCAAGGGCCTGCGGGCGGTGGCCGAGGGCAAGCAGCGGCCGAACGTGTTCAGCGTTGACGGGCCGGTGACCACCGGGCCGGTGTGGGTGCTCGCCGGCTTCGGCGCGCAGCACCGCAAGATGGGCAAGAGCCTGTACCTGCGCAACGAGGTCTTCGCCGAGTGGATCGAGAAGGTCGACGCACTGGTCCAGGACGAGCTGGGTTATTCGGTGCTCGAACTGATCCTGGACGACTCACAGGACTACGGCATCGAGACCACCCAGGTCACCATCTTCGCGATTCAGATCGCGCTGGGCGAGCTGCTCAAGCATCACGGTGCGAAGCCCGCCGCGGTAATCGGCCAGTCGCTGGGTGAAGCCGCGTCGGCCTACTTCGCCGGCGGCTTGTCGCTTCAAGACGCCACCCGGGCGATCTGCTCTCGCTCGCACCTGATGGGCGAGGGCGAGGCGATGCTGTTCGGCGAATACATCCGGTTGATGGCCCTGGTCGAGTATTCCGCCGACGAGATCAAGACGGTGTTCTCCGACTTCCCGGATCTCGAGGTGTGCGTCTACGCCGCACCCACCCAGACCGTCATTGGCGGCCCGCCCGAACAGGTGGACGCGATCATCGCCCGGGCCGAGGCCGAGGGCAAGTTCGCCCGCAAGTTCGAGACCAAGGGCGCCAGCCACACCTCGCAGATGGACCCGCTGCTCGGTGAGCTCACCGCCGAGCTACAGGGCATCAAGCCGATGAGCCCGACGGCCGGGATCTACTCGACCGTGCACGAGGGCAACTACGTCAAGCCCGGCAGCGAGCCGATCCACGATGTCGAGTATTGGAAGAAGGGCCTGCGCCACAGCGTCTACTTCACCCACGGCATCCGCAACGCCGTCGACAGCGGGCACACCACCTTCCTGGAGCTCGCGCCCAATCCGGTGGCGCTGATGCAGGTGGGTCTGACCACGGCGTCCGCCGGGCTGCACGACGCGCAGCTGATCCCGACGCTGGCCCGCAAGCAGGACGAAGTCGAGTCGATGATCTCGACCATGGCGCAGCTCTACGTGTACGGCCACGACCTGGACATCTGGACGCTGTTCACGCGCGCTACCGGACCGGTCGACTACGCGAACATTCCACCGACGCGGTTCAAGCGCAAAGAGCACTGGCTGGACGTGCACTTCTCCGCCGGCACCAGCTTGGTGCTCATGCCGGGGAACCACGTCGCGTTGCCGGATGGCCGCCACGTCTTTGAGTACGCGCCCAAGGGCCTTACGGATCTGCCGGCGTTGGTGAAAGCCGCTGCGGCCGAAGTGCTCCCGGACGCGCAGTTGACGGCGGCGGAGCAGCGCGCGTTGCCCATGGAGGGCTCTCGGCTGGTGACGACCATGACCCGCCACCCTGGCGGCGCCTCGATTCAGGTGCACGCCCGCATCGACGAATCGTTCACGCTGGTCTACGACGCGCTCGTCACCCGGGCCGGTCAACAATCGGTGTTGCCGACGGCGGTTGGCACGGGCGCGGCGATCGCGGCTGCGGATGTTGTCGCGGCTCCGGCGGCGACGGTGCAGGCGGACTCGCCCATCGCTGCGGCCATCGCCGCGGGCGAGGACCCGGAGGCGCTGTCGGACAGCTTGACCAACCGCTACATGCCGAGCGACTTCGTCAAATGGTCACCGGAATCCGGCGAGACCATCGCCCAGCGGCTCGGCACCATCGTGGCGGCGGCGATGGGTTATGAACCCGAGGACCTGCCCTGGGAGGTGCCGCTGATCGAGCTGGGTCTGGACTCGCTGATGGCGGTGCGGATCAAGAACCGCGTCGAGTACGACTTCGACCTGCCGCCGATCCAGTTGCAGGCCGTGCGCGACGCAAACCTCTACAACGTCGAGAAGCTCATCGAGTACGCGATCGAGCACCGCGACGAGGTCGAGCAGCTGCACGAGCACCAGAAGGCCCAGACGGCCGAGGAAATCGCCAGGGCGCAAGCGGAATTGCTGCACGGCAAGTCCGCTGCTGCCGAGGAAGCCCAGGCTCCGGCACCACCGCCGGCGTCCGACGCGCCAATTCCGCCGCCGCCGACGGATCCATCAGGTCCGTCCGGGCCCGCGGCTAACGGCGCCAAGCCGAACCTGGCTGGGGCGGCGGAAGCGCTCAACCAGGAGGCGGTGGCCAAGGCCCTTAACTCCGACATACCGCCGCGCGACGCCGCCGAGCGGGTCACGTTCGCCACCTGGGCGGTGGTCACGGGGAAGTCCCCGGGCGGCATCTTTAACGCGCTGCCGAAGCTGGACGGTGACGCCGCCGAGAGGATGGCGCAGCGGCTCTCGGAGCGCGCCGAGGGACCGATCACCGCCGAGGACATTCTGACCTCGGAAAACATCGAGGCGCTGGCCGAGAAGGTGCGCCAGTACCTGGAAGCGGGGCCGATCGACGGGTTCGTCCGCACCCTCCGGCCCCGGGCCGAGGGGAGCGCGGAGGGCGGCTCGAAACCGCCGGTGTTCGTCTTCCATCCGGCCGGCGGCTCGACGGTGGTGTATGAACCATTGCTCAACCGGCTGCCGGCGGACACCCCGATGTACGGCTTCGAGCGGGTTGAAGGCACGATCGAAGAGCGTGCGGCGCAGTACGTTCCGAAGCTGATTGAGATGCAGGGCGACGGGCCCTACATTCTGGCCGGCTGGTCGCTGGGCGGGGTGCTGGCCTATGCGTGCGCGATCGGGCTGAAGCAGCTGGGCAAGGACGTCGAGTGGGTGGGGCTGATCGACGCGGTGCGCGCCGGCGAGGAGGTCCCGCAGACGAAGGAGGAGGTCCGCAAGCGCTGGGACCGTTACGCCCGGTTCGCGGAGAGGACCTTCAACGTCACCATCCCGGCGATCCCCTACGAACAGCTCGAGGAGCTGGACGACGAGGGTCAGATCCGGTTCGTGCTGGACGCCGTGAGCCAGAGCGGGGTGCAGATCCCGGCGGGGATCATCGAGCACCAGCGCACGTCGTACCTGGACAACCGCGCGATCGACACGGCCGAGATCCAGCCGTACGACGGGCATGTCACCCTCTATATGGCCGATCGCTACCATGACGACGCGATCATGTTCGAGCCGCGCTACGCCGTCCGCAAGCCGGACGGCGGCTGGGGCGAGTATGTTTCCGATCTCGAGGTGGTGCCGATCGGTGGCGAGCACATTCAGGCCATCGACGAGCCGATCATCGCCAAGGTGGGCGCACACATGAGCCGGGCGCTGGACGCGATCGAGTCAGAACGGCAGCCGGAAACGTCCCCAGAAATTGAGGTAGGCAAGTAGTGACAGAGACGGTGCCAGCTCCCGGGCAAGCTCCCGTTGTCCACAGCACAGCCGAGAAGCTGGCCGAGCTGCACGCTCGCCTCGAGTTGGCCAAAGAGCCCGGCGGTGAGAAGGCCATCGCCAAGCGCGACAAGAAGGGCATCCCGAGTGCCCGTTCCCGCGTCCACGCGCTGGTCGACCCGGGCACCTTCCTCGAGGTCGGCGCACTGGCCCGCACCCCCAACGATCCCAACGCCCTGTACGGCGACGGCGTGGTCACCGGGCACGGGATGATCGACGGCCGGCCGGTCGGGGTATTCTCCCACGACCAGACCGTGTTTCGGGGCACGGTCGGCGAGATGTTCGGCCGCAAGGTGGCGCGGCTGATGGAGTGGTGCGCGATGGTCGGGTGCCCGATCATCGGCATTCAGGACTCGGGGGGCGCCCGCATCCAGGACGCGGTCACCTCACTGGCCTGGTACGCCGAGCTGGGCCGCCGCCACGAATTGTTGTCCGGGATTGTGCCGCAGATCTCCCTCATCTTTGGCAAATGCGCTGGGGGAGCGGTCTATTCGCCGATCCAGGACGATCTTCTCGTCGCGGTGCGCGACCAGGGCTATTTCTTTGTCACCGGCCCCGACGTGATCCAAGAAGTCACCGGCGAACAGGTCACCCTCGACGAGTTGGGTGGCGCCGACGCCCAGGCCCGCTACGGCAACATCCATCAGGTCGTCGACTCCGAGGCGGCCGCGTTTCAGTACGTGCGCGATTTCTTGTCGTTCCTGCCGTCCAACAGCTTCGACAAACCGCCGGTCGTCAACCCCGGACTGGAGCCGGAGATCACCCCGACCGACCTGGAACTCGACTCGATCGTGCCGGATTCCGACAACATGGCCTACGACATGCACGAGATCCTGCTGCGGATCTTCGATGATGGCGACTTCCTCGACGTCGCCGCGCAGGGCGGGCCGGCAATCATCACCGGGTTCGCCCGGGTCGACGGGCGTCCGGTCGGCGTGATCGCCAACCAGCCGATGCACCTGTCCGGGTCGATCGATAACGAAGCCTCCGACAAGGCAACCCGGTTCATCCGGTTCTGCGACATGTTCGAGATCCCCTTGGTGTTCGTCGTCGACACACCCGGTTTCTTGCCGGGGGCCGAGCAGGAGAAGAACGGCATCATCAAGCGCGGCGGCCGGTTCCTGTCTGCCGTGGTGGAAGCCGACGTGCCGAAGGTGACGATCACGATCCGCAAGTCCTACGGTGGCGCCTACGCGGTGATGGGCTCGCGGCAGCTGACCGCGGACTTCAACTTCGCCTGGCCCACCGCGCGCATCGCGGTGATCGGCGCCGAGGGGGCCGCGCAGCTGCTGATGAAGCGGTTCCCCGACCCGACCACACCCGAGGCACAAGCGATCAAGAAAGACTTCATCGACGGCTACAACCTCAACATGGCGATCCCGTGGATCGCCGCCGAGCGTGGGTTCATCGACGCAGTGATCGAGCCGCACGACACCCGACTGCTGCTGCGCAAGTCGCTACATCTGTTGCGAGACAAGCAGCTGTGGTGGCGGGTGGGCCGCAAGCACTCGCTGCTTCCGATCTAGCCTCACAGCGCGAACGTGCCCCCGACAAGTTCGTCGAACCGCTCGAGCGCCTCGTCGGAGTCGGCGTCGATCCCCCGTAGTGGCCCGCGGTCCTCGAGATATCGCTGCGCGTACAGCCGCGCGACGAGCGCCTTGCGGTCGGTGCCGCGGGCTTCTCGCTCCCACGCGGCCTGCTCGGTGAGCAGCGCGCCGGCGTAGACGTCGCCCATGAACTGGGCCAGCGGGAACAGCCGCGCCTCGGCGAGGCCTCCCAGAGAGCCATTGTCGAGTTTGGCCCAGGCCGCGATCGCCGCGTCGAGATCCTCGATGCGGCTGGAGACCAGCCGCGTGGTTTCGTCGTCGTCGGAAACCGACACCGCGTCGCGCAGGCGGGCCAACAATGTCTCGTGCGCCTGAGTCTGCTCGATACCGCGCCGCACATCGAGACACAGGATGTTGTCGGGGCCCTCCCAGATGGTGTTAACCTGCGCGTCGCGCAGCAGCCGGGCCACCGGCCAGGTTTCGATGTACCCGTTGCCGCCGTGGATCTCGATGGCGTCCGACGCCGCGGTGATCCCGAGGCGGCACGCCTTGAGCTTGGTGACGGGTACCGCGATGCGTTGCCGAATGTTGTGGGGCTGGCGGTGGTTGGTGGCTCCGGTGCCGTCGAACACCATCGCCTGCACGGCTTCGACGTCGACGATCATCTCGGCCAGCTTGCGCCGCATGAGCGGTTTGTCGATGAGTGGTCCGCCGAACGCCCGCCGCTGCCGCGCATAGCACAGCGACTCGACCAGGGCACGGCGCGCGTTACCCAGCGCGAACAAGGCGATGCCGAGACGCGCCGCGTTGGTCAGCTCCATCATCCGGCCGAGGCCCTTGCCGTCCGACGGGCCTGCCTCGGCGCTCGGTTCACCGGACAGCAGAAAGGCCTCGGCGTCGACGAACTCGATCTCGCCGGAGGCGACCGAGCGGGTGCCGAGCTTGTCCTTGAGCCGGCGGACCCGGATCCCGTTGCGAGATCCGTCGCGTCGGGTGCGGAGCACGAGGAACGTGGCGACGCCGCGCGTCGAGTCCGGCGCGCCCTCGGGTTTGGCCAGCACGACGAACGCCTCGCCCGCGCAATTCGACGCAAACCACTTGAAGCCGTTGAGCAGCCACGCGTCGCCGTTGGGTCCCGACCTTCGAGCTGTAGTCTCAAGCGCTCCCAGATCGGAGCCGCCGGTGCGTTCCGTCAACAGCTGCGCTGTCTCGCCCGCCCACTCGCCGGAGTCGAACTTGGCCAGGACATGCTCCTTGACATCGGCGGGCGCGTAGGCGGCCACCAGCGACTGGACCATCCCGCCGCCGGTGCCAAGGGCACAGCCCATCCCGATGTCGGCCTGGTTGAGCAGATAGTTGGATGCGAACATCGCCAGCGACGAGCTCATGTTGGCGGCTCGCGCCTCGGTGCGCAGCGTCGTCTGCGCGTCCAGCACCGCGCGCTTGGACTCGGTAAACGACGCCGGCATGACGACCCGGCTGATGTCGTGGCCCCAGCGGTCGTAGCGCTCTAACCGCGGCGGGTTGCGGTCGGTCTCGTCGGCCCACCGCGCCACCGGACCGCCCATCAGTTCGCCGATGCGCGTCAAGTGGGGCTGGGCGAACGCCAGCTCGTCGGGCCGCAGGTAGTACGCCATGGTGGACTGCAGGGTGGGATCGGTGCGGTACCAATTCAGGCCCACGGCTCCGCGGTAGTTGTCGGTTTGGTAACGCTGCGATTTCTCCGGGGTCGAGAAGGGCAGTCGGTCCACGGATTCCAAGTCATACCCGGCCGCGTATTCGCTCATGACGTGACGGTATTACAGGCGCCTGCGTAGGCCCATGCGGACGCGACAATCTCGGACGTGTAGTGGACTCGTTTAGCCCCGCAGAACGGACCGCCCTACATAACCGGCGAGGGCATTTCCCACCGCTGCGGCACCAAAAGCATTGGGGTGCAGGGGAACAGCTGAACCGGTGGTCGCAAAGCCCTCGATATACCGATCGCTGGGGGAAGCGCATATGTCGTGGCCCCGCGACAATGGACGCGTGTCGAAATAGTCGATTCCCTTGATGGCGGCGAGTTGTTGCTGCCGGTCGTCGAGTTCATTGAGTTTGGATTGCAAATAGTCGGAGTCGCGCGGTAGGACCGGCTGCCCGGGAAAGCAGCCACCGGGCCGCACGAAGATGCCGTACCCCACGACGATGATTCGGGCGTGTGGTGCCTTGACCCGGACCCCGTCAATCAGCGCGCTCCACGCCGGCAACTGCGCTGCGATTACCTCCGAAATGTGGTCGGCATCGCCGACGACGAACTCATTAGTGCACGGTGGCGGATTGGGTGATATGACCTTGCACTCCTGCGCGTCGGAGGCCAGCCCGACGTCGTTGGCGCCGATGGTGATCGTGATCAGATCGGCGCTCGCGCCGGCGGCGTCGATCTGGCGTGCGATCGACCCGTCCTTTGTCTGCTGGGCTCGGCTGGTGATGTCCTCGGTGGTGGCGCCGCTGCACGTGACATCTGTGAAGGTGGTGGCGGCGAGCCGTCGCGCGAGAACCGACGGATAGTCGTTGGTCGACTTCCGGCACCCGACCGGCGGTGCCGGGTCCGGCACGCCCGGCGCCGCGGCAAAAGAGTCGCCCATGGCGACATAGTTCAGCCGCTGGACCGGCCCGAGGCTCGCCGCGGGCGGGCCGGCGCAAGAGACCGCCACCGCACCAACCAGCGATGCGATATAGGGGCGCGTCGAGCCCATGCAACCCAGTGTTTCACCCTGTCGCGAAGCGATCTCTGGTTTCACAACCACTGCGACATTTCCCTAACTGGGAACACCGCACCACGTCTAGGGCTTGATCCGGATCTCCCCGGGTGACCACAATCCGCTTCGGGTCGCGGTGCCCAGGTCGAGTTGCGCGGGATGGGCGTCTGCGATGGTCTCGAACTTGCGTAATGACCCCCAGTCACGACCCCAGTCGCGGGACAGGTACGTGGACATCACATGGGCCCGCAGCAGCAAGTCGGTGATGCCCAGCAGGCCGCCGTTGACGCCGTCCTCCCAGGTGTCGGTGTCCTGCTTCTTGGCGTTGTAGTCCGGTGTGATACGGAACTTCGGGATCTCGGTGACGCCATTCACGTGCAGCATCGGATGCTGGCACGGGAAGGCCAGCCCGACCGCCCAGTCCAACAGCACCGGCTGCGAGGAGCCGACGTATTCCTGCACGGAACGCAGCTCCGGCACTCGCGGCGGAGTCACCGCGATCCAGTCTTCCGGCGTCAGGGATAGATCCTCGGCCACGACCCGGACCGCAACCGCGTCGGCGGGCATCTGTGACCGGGCGAAGCGCAGGTTGCGCCATGCCTTCGGCTGTTCCCCGTACAGGTCGTAGGGCACCAGCCGCCCAGCCGGCACCACATCACCGCCGGGACCAGGCTTGCCGTATTCGAGCACGACGGTCTGCCCGGAGGTGTGGCCGTGCAACACGCTGTTGCCCGCGATCGTGCCCGCGGCGGTCACCACCACAAGCGGATGCCCGTCGTCAGGTTTGGGCAGCTGGTACCACGCCGACGTCAGCCTGCTCTGCTGTTGCGCGCCGGTGGTGTAGCTGCCCGCCAGCGGAACCCGACCGGGGTCCAGGCCGTAGGGCAGCGGCACCACGGACTCGTTGATGCCCGGGGCCGTCAGCTTGGTCGGCGCATCCCAGTCGTAGTCGGTGCCGGGCTGCGGCACGGACGTCTCCTTGACCGCCTCGGCCACGGTACGTTCCGGTACGCCGTTGGGGGTGAACCCTATTGGGTTGACACCACCCAGCGGGCCCAACGGGCCGTAATTGTCGGGCAGCGGCGCCATAAAGCCGGCGTTGCTGTCCGGCTCGACGAGCACGTCGTCGGCCTGCCCGCAGCCGCCCGCGAATTCGCGCAAGTTGGCCCAGCCATTGGAGTAAGTGGGGTACTGGCGCACGATTCCGGCGACCATCGACGCGATGAACACCAGCGCCATGAATCCGGCCGCGATCGGTACCGGCGCTGCCGTCACCACCCGCGCCAGCCGGCCGTCGCCGTGATCCCGCGGCGTGAAGTGTAACCAGATCGCCCAGAGTGCCGCGATCGCGAACAGGACGAAAAAGACTGTGCTGATGGTGATTCCGGCGAGCCGCGGCATGACGCTGTTGAACGGGACGCCGTAGCTCGAGACATACCACCAGCCGTTGGTGGTGGCGAAGCACAGCGCCATCAAGAACAACAGCGCCGCCAAAAACGCCATCCGGTTGCGCGCCCAGCGCAATACCTTGGGTGACACCAGCACCGTGGTCAGCGCGGCCATCGCCGCGCCCACCGCGGCGAACAGCCCGAAATGATGCACCCACTTAGTCGGGGTGAACATCAGGAAGAACATGGTGCCGAAGATGACACCCATCAGCCGCCACGCCGGCCCACGCGCAACTCCCGGTACTCGTTTGCGCCGCAACATGATGAACACCGCCGTGAACAAACACAGCGCGGTGACCAAGAACCCGAACCGACGCGACAACGAACCGTCGACGGTCGGCAAAATGAGGTAGTAGTAACGCAGGTTCTCGGTGTACCAGGCCTGGCTGGGCCCGATCGCGGTGCGAATCCTGGTGGCTTCCAACACCGTTGACAGCGTCTGGTCGGCGAACACCACGGTCAGGATGACCGAACCGGCCGCCAGCATCGGGGCCACCAGTGGCCACGTGCCGACCAGGCGATGACGGCGGACCAGAATCCGCAGGATCGGGCGACCGCCGGCAACCAAGGCGGCGACCGCGATCAGGCCGGTGGGTTGGACCCCCAGGGTGAATGCCGCGGTGATCACGGCCAGCGCCGCGGGCGTCAGCCGGGAGGCACACATGGACCGCTCGATCAACACATAGGTGATCAATGAACCCAGCGCGATGATCGGTTCGGGACGAAGGCCGTTGTTGAACGGCATCCACGCGGTGAGCAAGACCATCCCGGCCGCCCAGTTGGCGGCCTTGCTCGAGGTCACCGCCGGGCCCAGCCGGGGCAACACCTCACGGGACAGCAGCAGCCAGCAGACCAGCCCTGCGACCAGGTCAGGCAACCGCATCCACAGGCTGGCGTCGCTCACATGAGTCATCAGCGCCAGCAGGTTGTAGTACCAGCCGAACGGGTCCTCCGGGCTGCCAAACCACCGGAAGTAGTTGGACATGTAGCCGGCATGGTCGGCGACCCGGGCCATGCCGAGGATGTAACCGTCGTCGGAGGAATTCGCGCCGATCAGATGCCACAACAGGAACCCGAAGATCACAGTGGCGTCGATCAGCGTGAACTTGCGCCAGCGGGTCGGAATCAACCGGTGCATGCGGCGCCCGTCCAACTGGTCCAGGCGCCACAGCGCGACCAGCGCGACGATGGTGGACACGATCGCCAGCACCATCGCGACCAGTTTCAGCGTCGTCGGTGTTGTGGAGAACCGGGTGTCGATTGTCGCCGAGAGCCGCAGACCGGGCGGAGCGGGACCGGTTAGATCCGTGAACACCCCGACGATCTGCGGGCGCAGGTTGGGATCGGGGAAACCGCCGCGCACCGGCTTGCCCGTCGGATCGGTCAACCCGACGAAGGTGGCGTAGGCGCCGGACTGTGTGGAGGTGATCTCGATGCGCTGGCATTGGGGGGACTCCGCCTGATCCCGAGGCACGCTGGCGATCACCACATTGCGGTCGGTGACGTCGACGCGCTGGCTGCTGGCGACGACGAACAACGCGTTCAGCGCGGCATCCTTGCCCTTCTTGGGCGCCGTACTCAGCACGACCCCGCCGTCGGGTGGCAGGGCGCGCACCACAGAGCACGGCACGGTTACCGTCACGTCGACCGGTGTCAACGAAATCAGCGGTGCGGTAACGCTGTTCAATTGGCCGTTTTGCGGCCAGTTCAGCGTCGCGGTGGTCTGCACGACGGGCAGCAGCGGTGTGGCGACAGACAATACGAAGCCGATGAGCCCGGCGATCGTCGCGACCCAGCGCGTCACCCGCACATCGTCACGGCCGTTGCGTGCGGTGGCCGCGTGGCGTTCGTGGTTGATCACGCTTGCGTCCCGGTTCATGGGAGGGCCCTAATCGGTCCTTGCCGGCTCCAGCCGCGCACTGTGATCACACCTTCTTCTATAACGGCATCCGGTGCACGATCGGCCGGCACCAACGGGTAGTACTCCTCGACCGATCCCCAGTCGCGATACCAGTCGCCGCGCAGATACGTAGAGATCGTCGAGGTACGCAGCAGCACCTGAGTGAACAGGAACGGACCGCCGGTCTCGCTGGCCTGCCACCCGTTGGACGACGCCGCCGTCTGTTTGTGATCGGGCAGGATGCGGTATTGCGGAAGTTCGGCAACGCCAAGGTGTTCGGAGAACGGCCGCTGGCAGGGGAAGTTTGCGGCGGTCGCGATGTCCATCAGCACGGGTGTGTGCGATCCAATCAATTGCTGCAGGGTCTGCAGTACCGGGACCCGCGGCGGGGTGAACGCGAACCACTGCTCGGAACTCAGGTTCGGGTCGTAAGCGACGATACGTGCCACGTTGGCCTCCGGGGGCGCCCAGGTTAGCGGGAACCGCAGATTGCGCCACGCCGGCGGCGGCCCGATGTCGATCGGCTGCACCTCCCCGAGCGGCTGGGTAGTGCCGTCGGGGCGAGCGACGCCCCACTCCAATTTCAGCGACTGCCCGTAGGTGAAGGTGCCATCCTCTTTGTACGACCAGATAGCACCGGTGGCGGAGACCACCACCAGCGGCCGGTCCGGGCTGCGCGGCGGCAACTGGTACCACGCCGAGGTCGCCGTGGCGGCCCGCGAATTCTCTCCGTAGCTGCCCATCACTGGTGTGCGGGCCGGGTCGAGGCCGAACGGTAGTGCCGCGTGCGACCCGTTCAGCCCGACCGGGCCTTTCCCGCCGGCCGTGCCGGCGGAGTCACTCATAGTGGCGTTGGGCTTGTTGGGTGACGCGTCGGAATTCACCACCCCCGGTTTGGTCACCACCGGGTACGATCTCAGGTCGTCGCCCACCCCTTCGGGTTTGAAGCCGACAGGGTTGATTCCGCCGAGCGGGCCCGCGGGGCCGAATTGCTGCCCCGGAACGGGCTGCAGCAGACCCGCATTGGGGTCTGGTTCCGCCAGCACGTCATCGCCCATCGCGCAACTGGTGGACGACAGCCCCGATGTGATTGCCGCCAGGTTGGCCTTGGCGGTGGTGTAGAGCGGGTAGCGGAAGACGGCGGCTTTGGCCAGCGAGCCGACCTCGCCCAGGACCATGATCGTCGCGACCACCAGCAGCGGCGTGGAGGCCAGGACGCGGTTGCGCCGGTTGTCCTTGACTTCGGTGTGCCCGGCGTAGTCCATGCGGAAGTGATACCAGGCGGCCAGCAGCCCGGTCAGGATAGACATCGTCAGAAACATCGACGTCACCGGATGGCTCGCGATGACCGGCGGGATGTCGTACCACGGGACGCCGTAGCTGTTGACCTCGAACCAGCCGTTGATGCCCGAGGTTGCCCAGGCCAGCACGAACAGCAGCGCGGTGATGTACAGCGTCAGGTTGCGGCGGCTGTGCAGGCCGATCCGGGCGACGGTGAACGCGGTGACCGCACCGAGGGCGCCGGTCAGTCCGGCGAACGCACCGAACTGTACGGCCCACTTCGTGGGGGTGAACGTCAACAGCAATAGCCCGACTGCGGTGGTGCCGATCAGCCGCCAGGCCGGGCCGCTGGCCAACCCCGGCACCCGCCCGCGTCGCAGCAGTATCACCAGCATTCCGAACAGGCACAGCAGCAGCACCAGCACCGCGAATCGCCGGGTCATCGACCCGTCTGGGTTGGACTCCACCGTAAGGAAGTAGTAGCGCAGCCAATCCTGGTACCACGCGATCGTCGGCCCGACTTTGTATTTGATGCGTGCCGACTCGGCCACCGCGGCCAGCGTTTCACTGCGAAACACCACCACCAGGATCAGCGACAACGACGCCGCCAGCACCAGCAGAGGCGCCAGCAGGCCGTCGGTCACTCGGCGTCGCCGGATCGTTTGGGCGATGGCCCTGGCCCCGGTCAGCAGCGCCGCGATGGCGATCAACCCCTGCGGTGCCAGGGCCGCGGTGAGCATCGCGACCACGATCGCGACCGCGGCCGGAGCCAATCGCCGCAGGGCGATCGCGCGCTCCACCAGCATCCAAGTGATCATCACGCCGAGGGCGATCAGCGGCTCAGGCCGCAGGCCGTTGTTGAACGGCAGCCAGGCGGCCAGGAATACCGCGCCCGCGGTGAACACCGCCACACCGTTGGTTGCCAGGCCGCCCCTTCCCGGTCCCAACCGTCGCAGCACGCAGTGGCTGATGATCAGCCAGCACACGATCCCGGCCACCGTGGCCGGTAGCCGCATCCAGACGCCCGCGGTGCTCACCGATGCCAATTTGGCCAGCACTGCGAAATACCAGTCGAACGGCGCCTCGGTCGTCCCGAAGTAGCGGTAGTAGTTGGCCACGTAGCCCGCTTTCGGCGCCACCCGGGCGATGGTCAGGTTGTAGCCGTCGTCCGACGAGGTGGCGCCGATGACATGCCATACCAGCAGCGTTGCCAGCACTGCCGCGTCAGCCAGGTAGGTGGCCACGCCGACGCGCCACCACGTGACCCGGTGCTCGCGCGGGCGGTACCGAGCGAGCCAGGCAATCGGAGACCGCCAGTTGACGAGCGTGCCGCCCCGGCTGTGACGATCCAGGGTCGCCAGCGCAAGGATGGCGACCAAGACTGCCAGCGCACCCAGGACCATCGCGATCTTCTTCATGGCGGAGGGCGCCGTGATGAACCGGGTGTCGATGTCGATGCGGGCCGACAGCCCGGGTTGTGCGGGGACCTTCAGATCGGTGAAAATCCCCCCGACCTGGGGCTTCTTCTCTGAAGGTAGGTTCCCGGAAGCGCCGGGAATGCCGACGAAATCCGCACTTGCGCCGCCGGCGTCGGCCCGGATGCGCAGCACGCTACAGGCGCCGGCGGCGACGGCCGAGCGCTGTGCCACCGCCGCCACCGAATCTCGGAACGCGACCACGATCACGTCTTTGTTGGCACGCACGAAGAGCCCACCTTTGCCGGCATCCACGCCACCGGTTGGCAGGGTCGAGAGCACCAATCCTCCGTCGGGAGGCAAGGTGGCCATCGCGGAGCAGGGGATGGAGATGTCCAGCGCGCGTGGCGCTCCGGACACCAGTGGGGCGGTGATCTGGGTGACGTGCCCATCCGCGGTGGTACCTTGCGGCCAGAGGATGGTCGCCGTGGTCTGCTTAACCGGAAGCACGGGGACCATGGCGCACAGCAGCAGGCCCGCGATCCCCGCAACGACGGCGATCAACCGCGGTATCCGCTGCGATCGCTCATTACCGTCGTGGGGCACGAGGCTCGATCGTAAGCGACGCGGGTTTGTCCGGTGAGGACGCAGGGCCGTGCTGGGGGCACGCCTCCAGAGGGAGGTACCCCCACCCGCTTGCGGGGGACGGGCCTGAGGTGAGCCGGACATTCGGATTTGGACCCTGTGGATGGCGGCTGGTCGACCCCGACCCGGCTGGGTAAATTCTGACCACCGGCGGTCAGCGCCTGGGTTTCGAATAGCTAACGCAGCGCTTGGCGGTGTTCGATCAATAGTGGAATCAAAAGAATATTTGACACTTGGCTAAACGGGTTGGAATCAAAGGGTTGCCGACGGCGCAACGCCCCACCCTGACGGCCAGGTTCCCACCCGGCTGGACGCCAACTTAATTTCGTCTCAATTTTCGGTTTAGGACCGACGCCACAAGGGAAAAACCTAAAACGCCGCAAAGCACATTGGGGCACATTGGGGACCTAAGGAGGGGACCTGCCATGACCGCACCTATTACGAGCAGGTTCGAGGGAGACGTCATCAAGCCTCACGATCGGACACGTCCCATCATCCCGACCGACGAAATCGCCGTTGAGCGGCTGGTGAGCCTGCTCAAGGAGTTCGTCGCCGCGGGCGCGCTGCCCGCGCTGTAGCCGGCACGCGGTTCACCTTCGAATACCCGGCCCTGCAGCTGCGGCTGATCCGCAGCGGGGGAAGCCGGTCTTTGGCGATTTCAAGTTTGCCCCAAATCCGCGCGCAGGCTCGCCGTTGCCATGGGGATCCTTCAGTTGCGGTCGCAGTGCCGTCACAATAGGGGCTGATAGCTGGAGGTACCCGGGAGGCTGGCGGCGCGATGAGGAACTCGGGTCTCGGGTTTGGTGTTCTGGGACCGTTGCTGGTGACCGCGCACGGCATCCGGGTGCCGTTGGGCGCAGCGAAACAGCGGGCGGTGTTGGCCATGCTGGTGATCAACCGCAACCGGCCGGTGTCCGTCGACTCATTGATTGACGCGGTATGGGGTGAGGACCCGGTGCCGGCGGCGCGCACCAGCATTCAGTCCCATATATCCACCCTGCGCCGACTGCTCAATAGTGCTGGGGCCGACCGGTACACGGTGCTGGCGAGCGCGCCGCCGGGGTATCAACTCAGCGTCGCCGACGCCGACTGCGATGTGGGACGCTTCACCGCCGAAAAGACTGCGGGTGCCCGGGCCGCGGCCGCGGGACGATTCGAGGACGCCGGCAACCACCTGCACGCCGCGCTGGGCGAATGGCGTGGACCGGTCCTGGATGACTTGCGCGACTTCGCCTTCGTCGACGCCTACGCCGCCATGCTGTTGGAAGAGAAGGTCGCGGCCCACACCGCCCGGGCGGAGGTCGAGATCGCGTGCGGACGCGCCGGGGCCGTGATCGGTGAGCTCGAGGCGCTGACCGCCGAACACCCATACCGTGAACCGCTCTGGGCGCAGCTGATCACCGCCTACTACGTCACCGAGCGCCAATCCGACGCCCTTGGTGCTTATCGGCGCCTGAAAACAACCCTGGCCGACGGGCTTGGCATCGACCCCGGTCCCACGGTGAGTGCCCTGCATGAGCGCATCCTGCGCCAGGAGCCCTTGATCGCTAAACGTTCCACCCTGACCACGCACAAGCAGAACATTTACGACCCCGAGTCGGATGCCGCGGCGGCCGGCGAGTCCACCGGCGAGCCCACCATCGCCCGGCTGCGCGATAGACGCGGTCGCCAGTACGTGCTCAGCGGCGCGTCCACCCGGATCGGGCGCCATTCTGACAACGACATCGTTCTCGACGACGACACCGACGTGAGCCGGTACCACGCCGTAATCATCGACACCGGAACCGGTTTCGTGATCTACGATTCGAAGTCGACGAATGGTGTCGAGGTGCAACAGCAGCGGATCCGGGGCAGCGCCACCCTCGCCGACGGCGACCGCATCCGCATCGGCAGCCACGAGTTCACCGTCGAGATCCGCCCCAGCTGAGCGGATCGATCACTTGGCCGGGCGATCACCCAGCCGTGCAGCCAGGGTGGCGTGACCCGGACCGGCGAGGTCAGCGAGCGCTGCGGGGCGGCCTGACATGGCCATGAGCAGCGCTTCGCCGGTGCCGGTTACCTCGGGCCCGTGGCCGTGGGCCCAGTCGATGTCGTTGGCGCGCAGCCGCAGTCCCCTGATCCGCCGTCCCGCTCCGAGCCTGGGGTTGCCCGGCACCAGGCCGAGAACCCGGCCGAGGCGATCGGCGGGGATGGTGCGAGGTTGGCCGAGCGCGCGCCGGATGTCTTGGTGATGGATCGTGCCGTCGACGAGTGCGATCATGCCACCGAAACCCGCGGTCAACCCATGGGGTGTCAGATGATCGCGCAGGAATTCGATCAGCTGCCGCGGGCTCAGCGGCGCGAACTCATCGACGCCGACCTCGTTGGCGCGCACTATCCGGCCCTTCACGAATCGCCTGATCAACCCCATCGCGCCGAGTTCCTCATAGCTGATCATATGCGCAACAACGTCTTTGACGCTCCACCCCGCACACAGGCTGGGAGTGTCCCACTGCTGGGGCGTCAGGGTAGCCAGGAAGGCTGCGAGGTCGGCTCGCTCAGCGCGGGCCATCTCCATCAGGGTGGCTTCGCCGTTTGCTGTCACGGCCGCGCCCCCACGCTGAAGAGACGACCGTAGCGGTCCAGATACAGCGGCCACCCCGCATCGCCGTCGATACCGTCCGCGACCGATTGCCAACCGGGGCCGTGCCGGTCCAGATGGCGATGTTCGAGTTCGACGCGGGTGCGCTCGCCGGGCTCCGCGGTGAAGCGCACCTCGACCTCGCTGGTCTTGGACAGGTCGATTTCCCTCTGCCAGGTCGGACCGATATCCCAGGAAAACACCACGCGGCTGGGAGGCTCGTAGACCAATACGCGCGCCCATCGGCACATGCTGCCGTCGACGCCGCGGTCGTAGATATGCCCGCCCACTTGGCGCTCGAATACTGTCTCGGCGATTGGGACGGCGAGCAAGTTGTGCTCGCGCGGCTTGAAGTTGCCGAATTGCTCGGTGAAGACGGCGAACGCACGCTCGACAGGAGCGTTGACGACGACGGAGTGCCGGATATTCGGAGTTCGGGGCTGTGTCATGAAACTTCTCCTTCCAACCCTTGCCGTTCCTTGGATTCGTCGATGGCTTGCGCGTAGCTGGCCAGGGCTTGAGTCCAGAACCGGTCGAGCTCGGCGCGTAACGCCTCGAGACCAGTCGGATCTAGCTGGTAGACGCGACGCGTTCCGGCAGCGTGGTCGCGCACCAGCCCGGCTGACTTGAGCACTTTGAGGTGCTGCGAAACTGCCGGCCTGCTGACAGGTAGGTGGCGCGCCAATTCACCGACTGCCAGCGGGCCGTGTCCGAGGCGTTCCACAATCGCCCGTCGCGTCCCGTCGGCCAGGGCCAGCCAGGCATCACCATCTTGGTAAGTGGCCACGAACCGTTAGTCTAGACTTACCGATGGCCATGATCAACGTCGCGCCGACCCCCGCGCTGACAGCAACCTATGTCATCACGGAAACATGGCTATGACGTCCTATTTATCCCTGAAAATCGCTGTCAAGCGAACAAGAATTTCGCAAGAATTTCACCAAGATCAGGCAAGCGGTGTACGGCAACCTGGAGGTGTCGGTCGCAGCGACCGGCACCAGGCGGGGTTCTCCGGCAGCGAGGCAGGGGAATTTTCCGGCCTGGGAGACATCCGGCGAATCATCCAGCAGATGCAGACAAGGAATCACAACTATGACCGCCAAAACCGCCCAATCAGAAACTCAGGTGAGCACGAAGAAGGTGTCCAAGCCGCGCATGATGGCAGGTGTCCTCTTGGGCGCCCTCGGTCTGTCACTCGCGGCGTCGCTGATGCCGGCAGTGGCATCCGCTGATCCATACGACCCGTACAGCGGACCTCTGCACCCGGTGCGCCATTACGCCGGCGACATCCTGCACCCGGAATGGGCCCTCACACACCCCTTGCGTGCTCTCGTCCCCTGAGCCGGGTAATACCCTTCTGCCCCGTTTCCGGATTGATACCGACATCAACCGGAGCGGGGCAGAAGTGTGACTCCAGAGCGGCTTACGGCGATAGCCCCGACAGCAGTGAAAGGAACGACCGTGAACACCGCGTCATACCTCAAGCGAATTGCTGCCGGGGCGCTGCTGTCGGGCGTCGTCGCGGTGGCCGGATTTGGTGTGGCCGCGGGTGCCGCGCAGGCCAACACACGGGGCCCATATCAATGGTGCCCAGGGCAGCCGCTGCCGGAGAGCGATGTCGTGTGGGACATGAATGTCTGCCACACCTGGTACTGGGTCGACTACGGTTTCCAGGCTAATCGTGGTCATTTTGTATACGAGGGAGACAACCCACCACCGAATCTTGGGTGCATCCCCGGCCTCTGCTTGCCCGGACTCTAAGCCGACCTAATGTCTGAGTGGCGCCGGGTTCCACAGGCCGCTGCGCGTCACCGTCGCTAGTTGGAGACGGGCGGCTTGTGCGTCAGGGTAGTAGGGCGTCAACCGTTGCAACGCACCCCAGTCCCGGGACCAGTCGTCTTTCAGGTAGCTCGCCACCGTGGTCGCCTTCACCAGCAACTCGGTGACGCCCAGTGGGCCGCCTCCGTTGTTGTCCATCACCGGAGAGTTGGCCTCGGCGCCGAATCGATCCGGCAGGATTCGCCACTTCGGCGTTTCGTCGACACCGTTTTGGTGGCCGAACGGTCGCTGGCACGGGAACGCCAGACCCACCAGCCAGTCCAGGAGCACCGGGTCCTGCGAGCCCACCACATCCTGCAGCGTGCGTAGCTGCGGAATCCGCGGCGGCGTGACCGCGATCCAGTGCTGGGGCGCCAGATCCTCGTCGGTCGCGACGAGGCGAACCTGGGTGGCGGCGCTCGGAATCGCCGACATGGGCAGCCGCAAGTTACGCCAGGCCGGCGGAGCCCCGACATCGGCGAACTGGAATGATCCGCCGGGATGTCCGCTGGCCGCGCCGTCATCGGTAGCCCACTGCAACTGCACCTCGCGGGGGTCGAAACGGCCGGCCGCCGATACCACCAGCAGCGGCCTCGCCTTGTCCCGCGCCGGCAGTCGGTACCAGCCCGACCGCAGACTGGCGGGTACCTGCACACCGGAGCGCCAGCTGCCCAGCACGGGTGTGCGGGCGGGATCCAGGTTGTAGGGCAGCTGGGCAACCGAGCCGTTGACTCCGGGTGCGGCGTTGGTGCCGCCCTCAGTGCCGGCTTCTGCGCCGGTGATCAGCCCGTCGTCGTTGACGAAGCTGCGGTCGCCCGGACGCTCCATCACCGGGTCGGCGCGAACATCAGCGGGGATACCGTTGGGCGTGAAGGCTTCGGACAGGCCGGCCCCCAGGGCTGCGGCCCCCGAACCGCTTACGGGTGGCAGCATGCCGGCGTTGGGATCCTGCTCCACCAGCACGTCTTCGGCCAGTCCGCACGTCTTGCCGGCCAACGCCTCCAGGTTTGACCGTCCCACCGACCACGCCGGGTATTGGGCGGTCATCGCGAGGGTCAGTGAAGCCACCTCGAAAATCACCAGTATCCACGCCGCAATTGCCAACGGGGACTGGATGATTCCGGCCAGTCGCGCGCCATACCGTGTCTTCGGTGGTCCGGCGGATGACTCGTCGCGGGCGACGAAATGGAACCACGCCGCCAGCATCAGCACCAGCACGGTCAGCCCGAGCAGCCCGGTGGCAAACGCATAATGCCATGCCGGGAACGAATTCGACCACGGCACACCGAAATTGGACACATACCACCAGCCGTTGACGCTGGCGAACGACAACGCCACCAAGAACAGCACCACGGCGGCGAACACGGTGCGGTTGCGTCGGGACTGCATCGCCACACCCGTTACCGCCACCGCGGCCAGTGCTCCCAGCGATCCGGCCAGTCCGGCAAACACCCCGAAGTGGTGTGTCCATTTGGTGGGGGTGAACATCATCGCCAGGAACGAGATGATGGTGATGCCGACGATGCGGCGGCTCGGTCCGGCGGCGGTGCCCGGAATTCGGCCCTTGCGCAACGACATTGCCACCGTTATCCCGAGCGCCAGGACCAGCGCCAGCACAGCGAAGCGCCGGGCGATGGATCCATCGGGGCTGGCCATGAACAGCCGCTCGTAGCGCATGTGCTCGTCAAACCAGCTCAGGCTGGGCCCGAGAGCACGCTTGAGGGCGGTCGCCTGCATCTCGCCGGCCAGGGTCTGGTCGCGGAAGATCAGGATCACGGTGACGGTGACCGCGGCGAGAATGGGCGCCAGCAGGGGTAACGCACCAAACTGTTTGGATCTGCGGTGCACGATGGTCCGCAGCGGCCCGATCGCGACCAGCAGGGCGCCGATGGACGCGATGCCGGTCGGCCCGGAGAACAGGGTCAGCGCGCCGATGATGCAGGCGATCGCCACCGGCAGCAGCCGATTGGTGGCCACCGCCCGCTCTATCGAACACCAGGTGAGCAGGATGCCCAGGGCGATGATCGGCTCGGGCCGCAGGCCGTTATCGAGCGGCAACCACGTCGCCAGGAACAATCCCGCGGCCGTCCACGCCGCCGCACGGTTGGTCTTGACGGCGTGACCCAGCCGGGGGATGACTTCGCGACTGATCACCCACCAGCACGTCAGCGCCATGACCAGGGTCGGCAGCCGCATCCAGATGCTGGTGGTGCTGACGTGCGCCCACAGCGCCAGCAGGTCGTAATACCAGCCGAACGGCGCCTCCGGGGTTCCCAACCAGCGGTAGTAGTTGGCCATGTACCCGGCGTGCTCGGACACCCGGGCCATGGTCAGGATGTAGCCGTCGTCGGAGGTGTTGGCGCCGACGAAATGCCACCACACCAGCACGACGATGACCAGGGCATCCAGACCGCCGATCGACCACCACCGCGCTGGCAGGAAGCGCCGGTGCCGGGTGCCGTCAGCGGTGTCAAGGATGTGCAGCGCGACGAGGGCGGCCCCGGTCAGCACCACCCCGAGGATCATCGCGATCATCTTCAGCGGCGTGGGGCTGCTGCTGTAGCGGGTGTCGACGGTCGCCGAGAAGCTCAGGCCCGGTGGCGCCGGTCCGGCCAGATCAGTGAACACGCCGACGATCTGCGGCCGGAAGTCGTAGCCGCTTCTCTCGCCGCGCAGTGGCGAGCCGGGATGCTCGGCGTTGGGACCCTGCGTCAGCCCGACGAATTCAGCGATGACCCGGTCGGCGTGCGCGGTGAATGTCAATCGCTGGCAGGCCGGGCTCAGGACCTGGCTCAGCGGGGCAGTGACCACCGGGACGTTGCGCACCACGATCACCAGCTCGTCGTTGGCGCGCTGAATGAGCAGCCCGCGATCGACGGCCTTCGGGGCTTGCTTGGGCACCGTCGACAACAGCACCGTCTTGCTTGCGTTCTGCGGCCCGGCCAGTCCCGCGGCCGCCTGGCAGGGCACGGTGACGTTCAGGTCGGTGGCCACGTAGCTGATTAACGGTGCCTCGACGCTGTCGAACGTGCCATTCTGCGGCCAGTTCAGTTGTGCGGTGGTCTGGTTGACCGGCAGTACCGGGGTGGCGATCGCCAGGACGGCCCCGAGCAGACCGGCGACGACAGCGACGAGGCGGGCAATCCGGTCGTTTGCTCCCGCGTCGCTCACGGAGCTAGATGCTAGTTGTTGGGCCCTGTCAGGTGAGGTTTCGGTGGCCATCAGCGCTCTGTCACTGGGGAGCCCCCGGCTTGCGGATGGCCAGCACAAACGGCCCGATGCTTTGAACACTGAAACGCGGGTCGGCGAACAGGGCGGCGCTCAGGTCGAGGGTGTAACGACGGACGTTGGGCTGGTTGGGATAGACGTCCTGGGCCAGCCGCAAGGTATAGGTATTGCTCGCGCCGCGACGCATCAGGAACACCGTCGGCGCGGGCCAGGGCAGCGTGTCCAGCGCGTGGACCAATTCGTCGGGCGTCTTGAACGTGGACCATTTCTCGATCTGCGCGGCCCGCAGGTCGAACTGCGCCAGCGGATTCGCATAATGCGAGGTCAACCCCTGAAAGCCCCAGTAAGGGTAGTACGACAGGAAACTGTAGTCGGCGGTCAGCACCACGGTCTGATCGCGCGGCCTGCCGGTGGCGTGCAGGATGGCGGCGTCGATCGCGGAGTAGTACTTCTCGGAACTCGGCGGCCGCCGGTCGCCGCGCTGGCCGTGGCCGTCGGTGTCCGTGTAGGCGATGGTGAGATCCGGCCGCAGCACGTCGGGAATGTCCTGGCTGAACGCGATCGCCGCGGCCAGCCCGACCGCGCCGGCCACCGGGGCGACGGCCCGGCTGCGCGGAGCCAGGGCACGGGTGGCCTCCAGGAAGCCGAAGACCCCGGCGGCAACCAGCAGCCCGCTCAACGTCGGCTGCAGCCGGAACGAAAGCAACGTCGTGCGCGCCAGCGTGGTCAGCATCGACAACAATGACCACAGGTAGACCGCCAGCACCGCGATGGCCAGCGCGCCCGCCCGCACCGACGAACGCGCACGCACCACCAGCCACAGGGTGCCCACCATGCAGATGACTCCCAGCAGCGAGAACTGCAGCATCGGGAAGGTCAGTTCGGCGCCGTCGGCCGGCAGATAGTGCGCGGCGCTGCCGCTGTTGCTGACCGGGCTGCGGGCCGCGCGCAAGAGAAACGGCAGCCATGTGGTGCTCGCGATCGCCGCAGCGATGATCCCGATGACGGCCAACCGGCGCAACGGGTCGAGCGCGGCTTTGAAGCCGCTTCGACGCCAGCGCATTCCGGCCAGCAGCAGCGCCATCAGCGACATCGTGAACGCGCTGAAGCCAAACAGCAGCAAGTACCAGGTGGCCGTGAAGCCCAGGAAGATCCCGACGCCGACCACCGCGGCCCAGCCCGCGGGGCGTCGCGCATCGGGACGGTCGCCGGCGCGCAGGCCCGACCACGTCAGCACCAGCATCGGCGGCAGCAGGACGGTGATCATCGCGGCGTAGGGCTCCGGCGAGCCGTAGGCCAGCGTCACCGCCGCGGTCGCCGCGGTGACGATCAATGCGTATTCGAAGCGGATCATCCGCCACCACAGCACCAGCGCGACAGCGACCGCGATGGTGATCGAGGTGATCGCCCACGGCTTATAGATCTCCCAGGCCGGTATGCCGGTCAGCGCTGCGACGCGCCCGCCGATCCAGAACCAGCCCGGCGGGTAGAACGGCGGCAGCCCGAGGTAGGTCATGTCGTGTAGGGCTGCGCTGTCGGTGAGCCGGGTCAGGTATTCGGTGCGGAACTGCTGGTCGACGGAGATGCCGAACAGATACAGCTTGGTGGCTCCCAGCGGCATGCCCAGCGTGACGACGGTGAACGCGGACACGAAGACCAGCCCGCCCAGCTGAGCCAGCAGCCGGTACCGCCCGCCCCGCCGCCACACCCAGCCGGTGGCGACCAGCCCGGCCAGGCAACCGACTTGACCGACGGTGGTCAGCGCATGCAGCTGGTTGGACGACGGAAACGCCGGCCACTGAACGCCGGCGATGGCGATCAGCGATATCACCGCGACGATGACGGCCACTGCCGCGGCCAAGGCCATCTGGCCCAGACTGGCCAGCGCGTTGCGCATGGTCAGATTGGCAGCTTGCGGAAGATGCTCCGGGGGATGTGCCGTAACACCATCATCACATAGCGGAATGCTGCTGGCGCCCAAACCAATTCCTTACCTTTTGCGGCCGCGGTCACCGCGAGGTTGGCGACGTACTCCTTATCGACGGTTAACGGGGCTTCCTTGATATGCGCGCTCATCCGGGTACGCACCTGGCCCGGCCGGATCACTAGGACACGAACCCCGTACTCGCGCAAAGCCTCTGACAATCCCAGGTAGAAACCGTCCAGACCGGCCTTGGTGGAGCCGTAGACGAAGTTCGACCGTCGCACCCGCTCACCGGCGGCCGAGCTCATCGCGATGATCTGACCGAAGCCCTGAGCGCGCATCTTCTCACCCAGCAGCACGCCCACGGAAACCGCTGCGGTGTAGTTGATTTCGGCTGCTAGCACGGCTTTGCGTTGGTTCTGCCACAGTTCTTCGGCGTCCCCGAGCACACCGAAGGCGACGATCGCCACGTCGACATCGCCATTGGAGAAGGCCTGCTCGATCGTCTTCGGGTGGCTGTCGGGGTCCGTGGCCTCGAAGTCCATCAGCTCCACCGACTTCGCGCCCGCGGCCTTCATCTGCGCCACCGCGCCGTCGCGGCCCGGGTCGTCGGGCATGGCGGCCAGCACGATTCGCGCGCGGGCGTTGCGGAGGTATCGCTCGCAGATAGCCAGCCCGATTTCGGAGGTGCCGCCGAGCAGCAGCACGGTCTGGGGGTTTCCTACGGCGTCGAGCACCATTTACAACAGCTCCAAACGTCGGGCCATGTCGGAAGCGAACACCCCGGTGGGATCGACCTTGCGGCGCACGGCAATCCACTCGTCGATGCGCGGATACATGGCGTGAAAGGCGTCGGCGGTGGTGCGGGAGTCTTTGGCGGTGTAAAGGCGGCCGCCGAATTCCAGTACCCGGCGGTCGAGTTCATTGAGGAACTCGTTGAGCCCCGGCTTGATCGGGAAGTCCAGGCAGACGTTCCAGCCCGGAATCGGGAAGCTCAACGGTGCTTGGTTGCCGGGGCCGAATAGTTTGAACACGTTGAGAAATGAGTAGTGTCCCGACTTCTGGATATCGCGGATAATGCCTTTGAACTCCTCGACGGCGGTGGTGGGCACGACGAACTGGTACTGGCCGAAGCCGGCGGAGCCGAACGCCCGATTCCACTCGCCGAGCATGTCCAGCGGGTGGTAGAACTGGGTCAGGTTCTGGATCTTGCCGCGGTACGTTCCGGATTTGCGGTACCAGAGCTCGCCGATCGGCACGAAGGTGTACTTGTTGGCCAGCCCGTTCGGGAAGATATCAGGGAACGTAAGTAGTTGCGGCGCATCGAATTTCAGCGGATTGCGGTGCAGCTTCTTGGGCAGCTGGTCCAGCCTGGCCAGCGAGCCGCGCGACACGGCGGCGCGGCCCAGCCTCGGGGGCGCGCTAATGGAGTCGAACCAGGCGCTGGAATAGGTGTAGTGGGCTTCGCTGCCGTCGCTGTGCAGTGCAATGGTCTCGTCGAGGCTGTTGGTGACATCGCCGTCGGCGATGAAATACGCCGTCTCCGTGGGCGTCATCTCGATGGTGGCTCGCAGGATGATCCCGGTCAGGCCATTGCCGCCGACGGTAGCCCAGAACAATTCGGAATCCTCACCTGCTGGGGTGAGGTGGCGAATCTCGCCGCTGGCGGTCAGCAGGTCCATGCTGCGCACGTGGTTGCCGAAGCTGCCCGCGCTGTGGTGGTTCTTCCCGTGGATGTCGGAAGCGATTGCCCCGCCAATGGTGACCTGCCGGGTTCCCGGCAGCACCGGGACCCACAGCCCGAACGGCAAAGCCGCCTTCATCAGCTGGTCGAGGTTGACTCCGGCATCGACGTGGGCCAGCTTGCTGTCGGCGCTGATGGAGTGGATGTTGTTCAGCGCGGTCATGTCGATAACCAGCCCGCCGCCGTTTTGCGCATTGTCGCCGTAGGAACGTCCCAGCCCGCGGGCGATGACGCCTCGCCCGTTTGATAAGCCGCCGGCGTCGGCGACCTGCGCAACTGCCTTGGCGATCACCTCGGGATCGGGGGTGCGGAGCACCTGTGCCACCGAGGGTGCGGTGCGGCCCCACCCGGTCAGCCGGGTGGTGGTGGTGGAAACTTCCGCGCTCAACATCGTCAAAGAGGGTACCGCCTGGCCGCTCGGGTCAGCGGATCCGGAAGATCACGGCTCGCTGCACGATGAAATTGATAACCGTGGCGGTACCCTGCGCGATCACGAACGCGACAAGTATGGCCCACTCCCGATAATGCAAGAGCGCAAGACAGAGGTGATTGAGTCCGACTTGCACGGCGAAGGTGATCCCGTAAAGAACCATGACGGCGACGAACCGGGCGGTGCTTGGCGAGGCCTGAAATGTCCATCGGCGGTTGATCAGGTACGCGGTGATGGTGCCAACGACGAAGCTGGTGGCTTTCGACAGGTCGACCTGTAAGCCCACCACCCTGTACAGCGTCACGTAGAGGCCGAAGTCGACGACGGCGGCCAGACCGCCGGTAACAATGAAGCGCCACACCTGAGTTGTCAGATTCAAGTGTGGGTGTGGCGGCGCAGCCTCGGAGTTTGTGGGGGCCATCGGGGTTGAAGTCTAACGGGGCCCGGCGCAGCGTTAGGTGGGCAACTTCACCGCAAGCAACTCGACCTGATTTTCCCCTTGCGGTGTGGAATAGGTCACCGTGTCGCCCGGTTGATGCCCGGCCAGGGCCTTCGCCAGCGGACTGCGAGCGGTCAACGTCTCGGCTTCGCGGCCGACCGGGGTTTCCTCGACGACGGAGATCACGTGCATCGTGACGACTTCTCCGTCGGGAAATCGCAAGGTCACCTCGGTCCCGCCGGGCAGCGCTTCCGATAGGTCGGTGCGCGGAGGTCCGGTGCGCAACATCCGGTCCAGTTCATTGATCCGTTCGCCGAGAACGGCTAGTTCGTCGGCTCGCTGTATCGCCTCGGCCGCGTCTCCGTGGTCGCCGATCATGCCGCGGTCGGCTTTGACCTCGACCTCCAGGCGATCGCGCCGCTGCCGCAGCCGAGCCAGTTCCGCGGCGAGCCGATCCCGCGCCGCATCCGCCACTGATTGGACTTCGTCGCTCACGTCCGCCGCCCTATGGTCTTGTTGTCGTTTGCCGATCACTGATACGCCGCGAAGCTTGGTTTATCAGTGATACACCATCGGCAGGCGCCCGTCACCAGTATCCGACAAGCATTTTCAGCCGGTGACCTAACGGGATACCCACTCGCCCGGGTTTCTATCTTCGTTTGCTCGCCGATCGGGCTGGCGCCCGGTCGGCAGCGGCGGCACCCTCGGGGCGAACCGTTGACTTACCACGCGAGTCGCGTTGTCACGAACCATCTTTCGGGTGCCCGGCGAACCGCGCGCCGTCCTCGTCGTCGTCATAGGCGATGACCCCGCCACGCAGCGCGTCGAAGATGGCCACGCCCTGCGAGACCAGCCCGGCTGCCACCTGGCCGAGCCCATCCGCTCCGTTGAGCACCGTGATATTTGCGTTCGACAGCCCAAGAGCGGCCTTTTCGACGATTTGAGGTAGCTGGTCGATCAGCATCCTGTCCAGCGCCACCCGGTTGTGCGACGCCGCCGCCTCGGCCTGGATCTTCATCTTCTCCGCGTCAGCGACGGCCAAGATCCGGACGCGTTCGGCTTCCGCTTCTGCCGGTTTGACCACCTCGGCGACCAGCTCCTGTTGGCGCAGCTCAGCGGCACGCTCGGCCAATTCGGTGCGCATCGCCAGCACCTCGCGCTGAGCCTGGGCTTCGGCCAGGGGGCCGGCCTGGGCGGCCTGGGCCTGGGCCTTATCGACCTCGGCCTTGTATTGAGCTTTGACGATCGCGGTCTCACGGGCGAATTCGGCCTGGTTGCGCTGTGACTCCTGCTCGGCTTCGGCAGCGGCTTGGTTCGCCTGCGCCTGAGCGATCTGCGCCTGCTGCTGGATGGCCGCATTGTGCGGTGCCGACATCGCGTTGATGTAGCCGAGCCCGTCGTCGTCGATGGATTGGATCTGCAGGGCGTCGACAGTGAGGCCGATCCGGGCCATCTCCTCCTTGGAGCCGTCGAGTACCTCGGTGGCCAGCTTCTGACGTTCTCGGATGATCTGCTCCACGGTCATCGAGCCGATGATCGAGCGCAAGTGACCGGCGAAGATCCGGCCGGTGAGCACGGCCATCTGATCCTGGTCTGACAGGAATCGCTGCGCAGCGCTGATGATGCTCTCGGTGTCATTGCCGACCTTGAAGGCGATCACCGACCGGACGTTGAGGGTGATGCCCTGCTGGGTGACGCATTTTTCGGCGACCTCGGCTTCGCACATGGCCAGCGTCAGGAACCGGACCTTGCGGAAGACCGGCATGATGAAGGCGCCGTGGCCGGTCACGACGCGGAACGGGGCGTTGCTCTTGGCCCGACCGCCGGAGATCAGCATCGCCTGGTCCGGAGCGGGCACCTTATAACCGAGCATTGTTGGACTCCTTAAAGTTCCGTTGTGGCGTATCAGGGAATTTCGGTTCTAAAGCGAGATCAAAGAAGGTCCTTCCAGGGCTCGACGACCACCGCCCGTGCGCCCCGAACCTCAACCACTAGCACCTTGGTGCCTTTCGGCAAGGGGTCGTCGGACCATGCGAGGAACGCTTCCCTGGACCCCCGCACGGTTAGCAAGACCTCGCCGGCGCCGCGGTTACCGCGGGTCGCGACGATCAACGTCCCGACGCAACCGATCACCGAAACGTCGCTCACGATCGCATAATCCCCCATCGGCCGGGTCCGGTGTTGAGCTTCGTCGTCTTTGCTCAGTGACTCGGCGTGCACCGAATGATGTCTCTCGGCGGCGGCTGTGTCCACGGTGGCCGCGATGCCGCGGATTGTTCGCACCTCAAGCACGGTGGTCACCTCGATTCAGACACCCATCAAGCGTTCGGCCGACGGCGAAGAAAATCGTCGGCCACGTCGGGCTGTGCCTCGCCGAGTAAATCGCGCCAGTTTGCGGCAACCGCGATCTCGGTGTGCGCGTGCTGCGCGGTCACCCGAACGATCCAGAGTTGACGCCGAGATCGAGGTCATCGACCCCCAGCGGCAAGGACGAGACGGTGTCCATCGCGCTCTTCACCAAGTCGTGGGCCACCAGCGACGACCGAATGATCGTCACCGAAGAAACGGGCTAGTACCCTCGACACCCGCTCAACGGCAATTGGCTACACCCAATACGGGACCCGGGCGCGGTATTGCCGCATCGCGAAGGCCGCCAGCACCCAGCCGACGGCTGTCAGCACTACCACCACCATCCAGTGCCGCAGCTCCTGGTGAGCGCCCAGCAGCGGTGCCCGCACGATGTCGAGATAGTGCAGCAGCGGGTTGAGTTCGACGATGCTCGCCCAGCGTCCGGCGCCCTGTTGCCGCAACGTGTCGTCGTTCCAGATGATCGGCGTCATGAAGAACAGCAACTGCACGACGGAAAACAGCAGGGGGCCGATGTCGCGGTAGCGGGTTGCCAGGATGCCGAAACACAGTGACACCCATATGGCATTGAGGACGATCAGCGCCAGCGCCGGAAACACCGACAGGTCGGCCCACGACCACGGCTTGGGGAAGATGATCGCGACGACGAGATAGATGACGATGTTGTGTGCGAACAAGATCATCTGCCGCCACACCAGCCGGTAGACGTGCACGGAAAGTGGCGTCGGCAGCTGCTTGATCAGTCCCTCGTTGGCGACGAAAACGTCGGCGCCCTCCAGGATGGCGGCGTTGATCAGGTTCCAAATGATCAGCCCGAGTGTGACATACGGCAGGTGCACCGACAGTTCCAGGTGAAACAGCTTCGAATACAGGCCGCCCATCGCGACGGCGGTGGTACCGGTGGCGATGGTGATCCAGAACGGGCCCAGCACCGAGCGGCGGTAGCGCTGCTTGATGTCTTGCCAGCCTAGGTGCAGCCACAGCTCGTGGCGGCGGAAGCCGTCGACCAGATCGCCGCGGGCCCGGGTAAACGTCCGCGACTGGGCCGCCGCGTCGATGAACGTCATGGGGATCCTCCCGCCTCAGGCTTGCCGAATATCTCGCGACGTCCCAAGCGGCGCAACCGGATCCACTCCAGCAGGCCCTTGGGATCGCGGCGGGTCACCAGGAAGAACCAGCCGAACCTAACCCACTCCTGGGGCAGCAGCTTGCGCAGACCCGGTTGCGACAATACGTAGCCGCGATTGCGGTAGGTGAAAAACCGCTTGGCCGGGTCGTCGGGATATTGGGTATGCATCCGGCCGCCCAGGATCGGCTTGAACTCATCGGATCCGCACGGATGCAGGTAAACCGCGTCAAGGCAGGTTCCAAACGGCAGGCCGGACCGGACCAGACGCCGGTGGATCTCTACCTCGTCGCCACGGATGAACAGCCGCAGATCGGGGACGCCGATGGATTCCAGGGTTGATGCCCGGAACAGCGCGCCATTGAACAGCGACGCGATCCCACGCAGTAGATCCTGGCCCTCTTCGGTACGCAATTCGCTTGCGCGCCTGCGCCATACCACGCCACGCCGTAGCGGAAACGCCAGCCGCCGCGGATCGTCCATATTGCACACCATCGGCGATACCTCGGCCAGGCCGTACTTCTCGGCGCATGCCATCAGGGCTGCCAGCACCCGGGTATCCTGCGGACGACCGTCGTCGTCAGCCAGCCACACCCAATCGGCGCCCTGCGACAACGCGTGCAATATGCCCAGCGCGAAACCGCCTGCCCCGCCGAGGTTTCGGCGCGAACCCAAGTACGTGGTCGAAATCGGCTGGCTGTCGACCAGATCGCGAACCCGACTGCCGCTGGAACCATCGTTGTCGACCACGATCAGGTGATCAGGCAAGCGGGTCTGCGTGGTCAGCGCATCCAGCGACTTGGCCAGCTCGTCCGGGCGCCGGTGGGTGACCACCACAGCGAAGACGGATTCACTCATCCGTGGAATTCCCGGAAGCTTTTTGCACGAGGGGCTGGTCGGCGACGGTCTCGGCCAGCACTTCGCGCACATGCCGGGCGGCGTCCTCACCCTCGTAGGCGCGGACCACGTCTTCGATGCTGCCGCGAAGCTTGATGACTCCGTGGTCGATCCACATCGCGGTCTTGCACAGCCGCGCCAGGAATTCGTTGGAATGGCTTGCAAATACCAGGATTCCGGAGCGCTCCACCAGGCTCTGCAGCCGGGACTGGGCCTTCTTGAGGAAGTCGGCGTCCACGGCGCCGATGCCTTCGTCGAGCAACAGAATCTCGGGGTCGATGCTGGTGACCACCCCCATCGCCAGCCGCACTCGCATCCCGGTGGAATAGGTGCGCAGCGGCATCGACAGGTAGTCGCCGAGTTCGGTGAACTCGGCGATCTCGTCCACCTTGCCCTGCATCTGCTTTCGGGTCTGCCCCAGGAACAGGCCGCGGATGATGATGTTCTCGTAGCCGGAGATCTCGGGGTCCATGCCGACCCCGAGATCGAAGACCGGAGCCACTCGGCCGGTGACCTTAGCCCAGCCCCGGGTGGGCTCGTAGATGCCCGAAAGAACGCGCAGCAGAGTCGATTTCCCGGCTCCGTTGTGACCGACCAGACCGACCCGGTCGCCCAGGTTCAGCGACATGGTGATGTCTCGCAACGCCTCAATGACGACCACGTTGGAGTTGTTGCGCCCGATTGTGCCGCCCGCCTTACCCAAAACGGTTTTCTTCAACGAACGCGTCTTGGCGTCGAAGATGGGGAATTCCACCCACGCGTCGCGCGTCTCGATGTGCGGAGCGGCCACCGTTGTCTGCTTACAAGTACTGTCCGGTGCCCGAATGTCCGGGCCGTTGGCCCATTCCCGGCGGCAACGCGCCCTGGCGCATCTGCTCCAGCTGCGTGCGGGCGGAAATCTGCTGAGCGAACAGCGCGGTCTGGATGCCGTGGAACAACCCTTCCAGCCAGCCGACCAGCTGAGCCTGGGCGATGCGTAACTCGGCATCCGACGGGGCGGCTTCCTCGTTGAACGGCAGCGTGAGCCTGTCGAGTTCCTCGCGCAGTTCGGGTGCCAGGCCGTCTTCGAGCTCTCGGATGCTGGTGGCGTGAATCTCGCGCAGCCGGTTGCGGCTGGCTTCGTCGAGCGGCGCTGCGCGCACTTCTTCGAGCAGTTGCTTGATCATGGTGCCGATTCGCATCACCTTGGCGGGCTGCTCGACCAGGTCGGTCAGGGAACGTTCGTCGGAGTCATCGTCGCGTCCCGCGTCGCCGACCGCCATGATCCTCGGATCGATGCCGCCGATGATCTCGATGCCGTCGTCGTCGTTGCCGGTACTCAATCCAGTCACCATCCTTAATGCTTGATACGACCTTCTAAGGGTGTGTTGCTGTGGCCTTTCCGCGCCATTCCCAGATCTGGGCCCCACCGTTGTCGTAGATCTTCGCCCACGACTTCGATTTCTCCAGTGACCTTATCCCTTCAGGCTCCTTGAACCCGCGAACCGTCGGCTCGCTGGTAAGGATGTAGCGGATGTTGAGCACTCGGACCGCTTCGACCACCCACGGATTGCCGGTGTTGGCACGGGACCAGAAGATGTAGCGGAAATAGCCGGGGCCCGTCTGCTGTGGGTAGTCGTAGTGGGTCCACAGCGGGTGCAGGTCGGCCACCGCGTACATCCACGCGGTGCCATCGACATTCGAGTCGCCGATGATGGTGTCGCGCGCCCCGGGCAGGGTCGCCAGATAGGCCATGGCGTCGAGGTCCTTCTGGTCGATCATCACCGAGTCGTATTTGTCACCGAACAGGACCAGATGCCGATACAAGTAGTGCCGGCCGGTGAGCACGGTGGCCACCACCAGCACCACCGCCGTCGCCGAGACCCACACCGGTGTGGGCAGCGGCCGGAACCGATCGGCGAGCCGCTTGGCGCGGGCCATCAGCAGCACGACCGCCGCGAACAGCGCGATGCCCGCCATCGGC
>Ga0210396_10000340_pt1 | contig 65760 bp, 53 predicted proteins | sample IncBWH17OmetaG_FD_155466 | JGI IMG/M metagenome (GOLD analysis project Ga0210396, IMG submission 155466) | Forest soil microbial communities from Barre Woods Harvard Forest LTER site, Petersham, Massachusetts, United States - Inc-BW-H-17-O ... | reverse complement strand
CGGGGAGCTAAAAGGCAACCCACTCAGCCGCGATCTTGCCCCCGCCGACAACCATCAAACTGACCTGACCCTGTTGTCTGGCGCATTGCACACCATTTGCGAGGAAAGCGCAAGGCTTCATATGTACAGACAGGTTTGGCCATTTGTCGTCAACAGCCTCGCGCGCCAGAAAATCCAGTGTCCGCCTGCTATTTCGCGTCCTAGGGTTAATATGTCAGAACGCATAAAATAGTTATTGTCAGGTGTTGGTCCGCTGCTGACGATAGGCGCCGACCGTGTACCGTGGACGCATTGGGCCGGATGTACAGGCACGCTTCGACACTCGGTCCCGCGACCCCGTCGTAAACCATCAATTCAAATGCTGTCACATGCGTGATAGACCGGCGCCGCATCGGATTCCGTGGAGCGGTTTTTCGCGATCGGGACAGCCTGCTTCTCCAACCCTTCACAACTGCCCGCCGGCCGGGCACTAGCGTGCGGCACGCCAAGCCAGTGGATCACCCAGGAGTTGCGATGGATCGCCTTTCGACCTTCCTTCCACAGCCCGCAGCGCCCACCAGCACCAGCCTGCTGCGCGATCCCCTTGCCGGGTCCCCGCCGGCCGCGCCCGCCGGCCTCGCCCCCAGCCCGCCCAGCCTCGCGCGCCCCGGAGCGCTCCACGACGGCCGCGCCGCCGCGCCGCCGCTCGCCGGGCGCATCAGCCTCGCGCACGACTACCTGCTGGTCATGCGCGGCGCCGAGCGCGTGTTCGCTGCCATCGCCGACCTGTACGCCGACGCCCCCATCTACACACTGCTGCACGACCCGCGCGGCACCGGCACACGCTTCTCTGACCACGCAATCACGACCTCGCCGCTACAGCGGCTCGGGGTCGACCAGTCCAGCTTCAGGCGCCTGCTGCCGCTCTACCCCGCTGCCGTCAGGCGCCTGAAGCTGCCAGAAACGGACGTCGTGCTCAGCAGCAGCAGCGCCTTCGCACACGGCGTGCGCACGCCCCACGGCGCCGTGCACGTCAGCTACTGCCACGCGCCCTTCCGCTACGCCTGGGACGAGCAGCACCAGGCGCTCCGCGAGCTCGCCGCGCCGCTGCGGCCGCTGCTGCGCCGCCAGCTACAGCACATGCGCCGCTGGGACCTCGCAGCCAGCGCCCGCGTGCACTCCTACATCGCCAACTCGCAGCTCACCCGCGAGCGCATCAAGCGCTACTACGGACGCGACGCGCCCGTCATCCACCCGCCCGTCGAGACGCACCGCTTCGCCCCCGGCGAACCCGGCGACGCGCTGCTCGTCGTGTCCGAGATCCTGCGCCACAAGCGCCTGCACGTCGCGCTCGAGGCCGCGCGCCGCGCGCGCGCGCCAATCCAGGTCGTCGGCGCCGGGCCCCACCACAGCGCGCTGCGAGACGCCTACCCCGAGGCGCAGTTCCTGGGGCGCGTCAGCGACACCGAGCTCGCCCAGCTGTACGCCGGCGCGCGCGCCGTGCTGATGCCCGGCGTCGAGGAGTTCGGCATCACCGCCGTCGAGGCGCAGGCCGCCGGGCGCCCCGTCATCGCCGCCGCCGCCGGCGGCGCCCTGGAGACCGTCGTCGACGGGCGCACCGGGCGGCTCGTCGCGCTCGACGACGTCGACGCGTTCGCACGCGCCATCCACGACATCGACCAGCTCGCGCTCGACCCCGACCACGCCGTCCTCAACGCCGAGCGTTTCTCAGTCGCCGAGTTCCAGCGTCGGCTGGCAGCTCACGTCAACGAGATCGTCGGCCGGCGCGACGAACTCGGGGCGCCACCGCCGGATACTGCGCCGTGAGGAGTCGGGGTTGCGACGCGCCGCCGCCGCCGCAGGCTCAGATCACGCGCAGCCGGCGTGCTACGCCGCGCTCGCGCGGCGGCGGTCGGCCCCGCTGAACGCGCTCGCGCGGCTCACCGCGCGGCGGTCCGGGCGCACAACCGGGCCGTAGCGGCGGCCCACGACCCGCAGCACATACGCCTCCCGTGCGGCGCTGTAGCGCAGCAGCGGGCGCGCAACAGCCAGCCAGTGGCGGGCGATGTAGCGGCGGGGCCGTTTGACGGTTCGAGCGTTACGCATGTCGAATCCAAAGCTCCCAAATCCCCCGAAAGCGGAGCTATGCGTAGAGATTGTGACAGAGCAGCGCCGCCGATGCGCCTATTCGACCGCCACCGTGCCCTCGCCCGACAGCTCAAACGCGCTGTGCAGCGCCTGCACCACGCTCGGCACGCGCTCCACGTCGATCACACACGAGATCTTGATCGGCGACGTCGAGATCATGTCGATGTTCACGCCCTCCGCCGCCAGCACGCCGAACACCTTCGCCGCCACGCCAGGGTGCGAACGCATGCCCGCGCCGATGATCGACACCTTGCCCATGTCCTCGTGCGTCGCCATCTGCGCGAACGCCTCGCCCGTCAGCGGCTCCAGCGCCGCGCGCGCCGTGCGCAGGTCCTCGCGCGGCACCGTGAACGAGATCTCCGCCTGCCCGCCCGCCGCCACCGGCTCGTTCTGCACGATCATGTCCACGTTGATGTTCGCCCGCGCCATCGCGTCGAAGATGCGCGCAGCCGCGCCAGGCGCGTCCGGCACGCCCGTCAGCGTCACCCGCGCTTCCGACGTCGAGTGCGTCACCGCTGTGATCAAAGGCTGCTCCATCGTGTCTCCTTCCGGCACCACAAAGGTACCTGGCTCCTCGTCAAACGACGAGCGGCAGTGGATCTTCACGCCGTGGTTGCGCGCGTACTCCACCGAGCGCAGCTGCAGCACGCCCGCGCCCGACGCCGCCATCTCCAGCATCTCCTCGAACGACACCGTCTCCAGCTTGCGCGCATTCGGCACGATCCGCGGGTCCGCCGAGTACACGCCCGCCACGTCCGTGTAGATCTCGCACACCTCCGCGCCCAGCGCCGCCGCCACCGCCACCGCGCTCGTGTCCGAGCCGCCACGGCCCAGCGTCGTCACGTTGCGCGCGCTCTCAGACACCCCCTGGAAGCCCGCCACCAGCACGATGCTGTCCTCCTCCAGCGCCGCCCTGATGCGATCCGCGCGCACGTCCACGATCAGCGCCTTCGTGTGCGACTCGTCCGTCACGATCCCCGCCTGCGAGCCCGTCAGCGAGATCGCGCGGTGCCCCAGGTCGTTGATCGCCATCGCGCACAGCGCGCACGAGATGCGCTCGCCCGTCGACAGCAGCATGTCCATCTCGCGCGCGTCCGGCGTCTGCGAGATCTCCTGCGCCATCGCAATCAGCTCATCCGTCGTCTTGCCGCGCGCCGACAGCACCGCCACCACCGCGTGGCCTTCTTCGCGCTTGCGCACGATGCGCCGCGCCGCGCGCTTCACGCGCTCCGCGTCCGCCACCGACGTGCCGCCGAACTTCATCACGATCACAGAGGACATCGCCGTGGAGGATATTGGGCGGGGTGGCGCGCCGTTTAGATCTGCCACAGCCCGGCGGTGGCGGGCCGTCTGGCGCTGCTGGGCGGCGTGGCGGCGCGTGGCAGCTGAGAGCCGAGCTCGAACGGGCGTGGCTGCACACCTGCGAGGGGCCGCTGCTGGGCGAGACGCTGGCGCCGCCGCTATCAGGCACTACCGCAATTTGGAGCATCCTTAGTTGCGACTTCATACGTGCATTTTAGGCCGCCAACGATTTCTTTCCCGATTTCCAGCATTTCACGTTTGCTCCTGAATTTGATGTGAGGAGTCTGATCTTCTACCGGGATTTCAGGGGTCCATTCCCAAGACCCATTGGAGTTGCGGCCGTTTGTGTAACAGCCAGGCTTCCTGACGCTGGCCGCCGACGCCGCGATGATCGTATGAAGATTGACACTAGCGCCGCCGAAACCCCCGCCGCTTTCTTCCGGGCACGCCGCGTAGCCTTCTCCGCACCAAGTCGCTTCCGCCTGCTTCATCAGCGCGCGAATTTCCGCTTCGCTGCCGTGTGAGGACGCCGCGTTGGCCGCGGCGGCTCTGGCGGCGGCTTCTTCCGCCGCTCTGGCGGCGGCTTCTTCGGCCGCGCGGATCGCGGCGAGCAGTTCTTCGCCTCTTTGTTCGGAGCTTTCGAGCGCGAATTCTTGGAAGGTTGCGCTGTACTCGCCGCTCGGATCAGATTCGTCGATCGGGTCACCGTAGACATAGCCGTATGCATTCGCCGAGCCGCCAGGGATGGGGTCTGCCTGCAGGAACCGGCCCAGCTTCGGGACATAGGAGCGAGCGCCCATCGCGACCACGCCAGACGGCAGTTCGGTCTGAAGCTCGCCGGCGCCGAGCCAGGAGTACTTGGCCGGGGTCGTCGTGGTCGGCACTCCGTACTCGGTGGTGTCCTGTTCGGAGGCGAGTTTTGTTTCCGTTTCGCTGAGCGCGGCGGTGGCGACGATGTCGCCGTGCAGGTTGGTGAGCTGCAGCACGGGCGTCGCGCCGTTGATCTGGATCGCCGCCAGACCGCCGCCGATGCCCTGAATGTCGCGGGTCCAGACGCCCGAGGTCGGTTCGGTCGTCCAAGCCGGAGAGCCGTCTCCGGCGGCGTAGTGGTTTATGACGTCCTGGGTGGTTTTGCCGGTGGACACGATTTCGCGTGTGCGCCCGGCGGGGTCGAGGTTGTAGCCGATCGTCTCGCCGTTCTGTGTCTGGCTGGCCAGCTGGCTATCGACGTAGTAGGCACTCGTGAGTTCGTTGCCGCCGGCGTCCGCGGCGGGCAGCGCGTTGATGTTCCCGAAGGTGCTGTAGGTGGCGCCGGTGTCGATCAGGCGGTCGGCCGAGTCGTAGCTGTGCTGTTCCACGAGGCCGCCTTCTGTCGCGCATTCGCCTTTGGAGTTCGGTTCGCGGGTCGTCAGGCTCGTGCGGTTGGTGTCTTCGTCGTAGGCGTAGACACGGGTGGTGCAGACTTTGCCCGCCGGCGTGTCCTGGACCTGCGCGAGACGGCCGGCCGCGTCGTAGCTGTAGGCGTCGCGCGACAGCGTGCTCGTCTGTTCGAGCACCTGGTCATGGATCGATGGCACGACCGCATCGCTGAACCACGTGCATTTTTCGGTGCAGTGCGTTGTCTTGACGTATTCCAGCTTCGTCGCCGTACCGGCCGGGTTGTAGGTGTAGGTCGCGTTCATGCCGTTGGGGTAGCCCTCGGTTAGCAGGTTCCCTTCAACGTCGTAGGTCGCGGTGAAGAGCAGTTTGGCGGTGCCGTATTCGTTGAGCAGTTCTGTGAGGAGTCCGGTGGTTCCGTTGTAGGTGAACGTTTCCGTGCCCTTCTGGTCGTTGACGTGCCGCACGCGGCCGTCCAGTTCGCTCGCGCCTTTGTAGCTGCCTTCGCCTTCGTATTCGTACGTCGTGGCGTTTTCGTCTGAGTCGGTGTAGCTGGTGAGCGCGCCGAGGCTGTTGTATACGCTCGTAAGCGTCTTGGGTTTGCCTTCGGTGCAGGGTTTGCCTCCGTTCGCGCACTGCTTTTCGAGCGCACCGGTCGTTGCGTTGTATTCGTCGGTCACCGTCGGCAGCACCGTGCCCACCGTTGAGCTGATCCCGTTCGTCTTCAACCGCCCGGCGGCGTCGTACGTCGCGCTGGTCGTGCGCGTCGTGGAGCCGACCGTCTGGGTGGTTGTTTCCGCCTGGTCCCACATGTTGTAAGTGGTCGTCGTGACGGGAAGTTCGGCCAGGCCGCTGACACCCGGCTGCGCGGCGGGCCCTGTCTGACACGTCAGACCGGCCCATTCCGGGTGTTTCCTGCAGGCCGCCACCGATGCTTCTTCTCCGGTGCTGTAGTAGACCGTGCGCGTGTCGTGGGCGCCTTCGTTGCCCGGGCGCGGAGCGGGGGCCCACTGCTCGATGCGGGAGTTGCCGGTGTCGACGACGTCGATCGCGCCGGCGGCGTTGACCGTGATGCCTTCCGCTTCTTTGAGCTGGCCGTTGCCGCTTCCCTTGTCGCCCATCTGCGACAGATACTTGCCCGCCGGGGTGAACTCCTCGACGCGCCCGTTGGCGGGGTCGCCGACGTAGAGATTTCCGGAGTTGGGGTCGGCCGCGATCCCGTATGGATACGCGAACTGGCCGTTGCCGGTGCCATACGAGCCGAATTCGCCGACGTACGCGCCGGCCGTCGAGAGCTCCTCCACCCGCTCGTTACCAGGGTCGGTAACGTACACGTTGCCACCCCAGAGCGCGACGTACCGCGGTTCGCTGAACTGGAGATTTCCAGCGCCTTTGGTGCCATACGCGGCAGTGAAGCTGTTTCCTGAAGAGAATTGCTCGACGCGGTTGTTGCCGTGGTCGACGACCCAAATCCCACCGGCCGCGCCGATCGCAACCCCGGTCGGCGTGCTGAACTGGCCGTTGCCGGCCCCTGCGATGCCCGCCTGACAGGTGGTCGTGCACGTCTGAAATTCAGCTTTGCCGTTACTGACGCCGAAGCCGAACACCGCGACGAATTTGCCTGCGGAGGACAGCTCCTCGATCCGATTGTTCGAGGAGTCAGCGACGTAGACGTTGCCCGTCGTCTGGTTGACCGCGATTCCGCCCGGGTTCGAGAACTGGCTGGCGCCCGTGCCTTTCGTGCCATAGGCGGCGACGAATGCGCCTGCGGGCGAGAACTCCTCGACGCGGTTGTTGCCGCTGTCGACCGTCCAGAGGTTGCCGCCCACATCGACCGCGGCATCCGTCGGGAAGCTCAGCTGGCCGCTTTCAGAGCCGTAGGAGCCGATCGTCGATGCGAACACCGGCGCCGACGGAACCGACTGCCAAACCTCGATGCGGCTGTTGTCGGTGTCGGACACATACAGGGCGCCGGCGCGGCTCACCGCGATGCCTTCCGGCCCTTGGAGCTGTTCCGCCCCGGAGCCTTTCGCGCCGAACGCCGTGACGAACACGCCGCCGGTGGTGAACTCCTCGACGCGGCCGTTGCCGAAGTCGGTCACGTACAGGTCGCCGGTGACGGGGTCCGCGGCGATGCCCTCAGCGCCTTCGAACTGCCCGCTCCCCGTTCCTTTGGCGCCGAACTGGGTGATGTAGACGCCTTTCGTGGAGAACTCCTGCACGCGGCTGTTGCTGTATTCGGCGACATACAGGTTCCCGCCAGAGATCGCGATGCCGGCGGGTTCGTGGAACTGCCCATTTTCGCCGCCGTGCGTCCCGAACGCGCTGAGGTATTCGCCTTTTTCGTTGAACTCCTCGATCCGGGAGTTGCCTTCGTCGACGACCCACACGTTGCCCGCCGAGTCGACGGCGACGCCCTGCGGGCTGTGGAACTGGCCACTGCCTGAGCCGACTTTGCCGGCGACGCAGGCGGTCGTGCAGATCTGGAATTTTTCTTCACCAGTGCTCACCCCGAAGCCAAACGTCCGCATGAACGTCCCCGCGGAGGAGAACTCCTCAATGCGGTCGTTCGTCGTATCCGAGACATACACGTTGCCGGTGGAGGCGTTGATCGCGATGCCCCATGGCGACAGGAACTGTCCGCCAGCGGTCCCTTCGGAGCCAAACTTTTTCAGCAACGTGCCGGTCGCCGAGAACACCTGGATGCGGTCGTTGCCGTTGTCAACCACCCACAGGTTGCCGCTGCTGTCGAACGCCTCGCTCATCGGTTTACGCACCTGACCTTCGCCGGTCCCTTCGGGGGCAAGCTGCCAGGCGTACGCGGGCGCCGCCGGAGAACCGCTGCCCGAGCCCTTCGGGCTGCGCGTTTCCAGCAGGTTGCCGGTCGTCGGTTCGTACAGCGTCGTGTGCGTGAGCTTCAGGCCGTTGGGGTCGATCGTCACAGACGTCGGCTTGCGCAGCTTCCAGCCGAGGTTTTCCTGGCCGGAGTAGGAGGTCATGGTTTCGCGCTTGTCGAATTCTTCTTTACTAGCGGTCTGCGCACCGGTGATCGACTTCGTCACCAGATCGTACGGGCCGCCTTCCGCGGGCGCTCCTTCGTCGTAGAAGAACTGCTCGCGGTTGCGGGCGAGCACTTCTTCGCCGGCTTTTTCTTTGCCCTGTGCCAGCTTGACGGTGTGTTGCGGCCCGAGCGCTTCGAGCAGTTGGGTGCCGGGTTCGCCGGTGGTGTTGTACGTGCTCTCGCTGTCGAGCAGTTTCGACGCTTCGACGGTTTTGCCCGTTTCGGCGAGCGCCGCCGTGCGATTGTCGGGAGTCAACGTCCGCACGACGTCGTTGTAGGTGTTGAATTCGCGGGTCGACACGCCGCCTGAAGGCGTTGCGACGTTGACCGTCCGGCCAACTGCATCCTGGTAGTAGACCGTCGCTCCTTTGTAGCTCGCCGCGGGCCAGCCCTCGGGCGCGGAGGGAGGCAGGACCGCGACCGCTTCAACGGGGTCGTCTTTCTGGCCCCATTGCGCGACTTCGCCTGAGGTCAGATTCTGCAGGCCCGTCCCGGACAGCGGCACGCCGTACTCGACCGTCGACACCGACGTCGTCCCCGGGTTCGGGGCCGCGGGCACTGGGTTGTTCGTCGAATAGGTCGGCGTCCACTCCTGCACGCGGCTGTTGCCGCTGTCGACGACGTACACGTTGCCCGAAGCGCTGACGACGACGCCCTCGGGCGAGAGGAAGTCCCCGGTGCCCGTGCCTTTGGCCCCAAAGGACCCGACCAGGGTGCCGGCTTGGTTGAACTCGTCCACCTTGCCGGCCAGATCGGTCTCGTAGATCTCGCCCGCGGCGGCGTTAGTGCCGATTTCGCTCGGTTCGCCGACCGACGCGAACTGCGCCAGATACGCGCCGGACAGCGCGAACTCCTCTACGCGTTTGTTGCTGAAGTCGGCGACGTACATGGTTTCGCCGAGGAACGCGATGCCACCCGGCGCCGCGAACTGGCCGGGGCCCGAGCCCGATGTGCCGACCGCCTGCATGAAGACACCCGCGGCCGTGAACTCCTCAATGCGATGGTCGCCGTCGTCGCCGACCCACACATCGCCGTTCGGGTCGACCCCGATCCCCTCGGGCCTGTAGAACTGCCCGAGGCCCATCCCCAAGCTGCCGATCGTCCTGACGAACGCGCCGGCGGTCGTGTACTCCTCGACGCGCGAGTTGCCCTCATCGGTCACGTACACGTCTCCCGCCGCCTGGTTGATCGCCACGCCCACAGGGTCGTTCAGCTGCCCGTTGCCCGAGCCCGCGATGCCGGTCAGGCAGCTGGCCGTACACGTCTCCAATTTGGCTTCGCCGTTGTTGACGCCGAAGCCGTACGTCGCGACGAACGTGCCCGCCGACGTGAACTTGTCGATGCGGTTGTTGGCGTCGTCGGTGACCCACACATCGCCGCTGGCATCGATCGCCGCGCGGTCCGGTTCTTTGAGCTGTCCCGCATTGGAGCCGTTCACTCCGAACGCCAGCGACCATTTGGGCGCCGAGAGCGGCACGACCGAGGTCGCCGCGCTCGACGCCACCGCCGTCCCGCCGGCGTTGAGCGCGGTCACGGCGGCGACCAGCGTGTAGCCGGCGTCGGACGCACGCGGCGTGTAGCTCTGGTTGGTCGCCCCCGCGATCGCCGTGCACAGCGCCCCAGTGCAATCCTCCCACTGGTAGGTGTAGGCCAACGGCCCATTGCTCCAGGTCCCGTTGCTCGCCACGCTCAGCGTCGTGCCGACCACGGGGCTCGTGCTCGACAGCGTCGGCACGGCCGTGTATGCCAGCGCTTCCCCGTTCCACAGAGCGCTCGCGACGCCCCCGCGCACGGCCGACAGCAGGCGTCCGGCAGTCGCATCGCTGCTGATGCCGCCGTAGTGCAGCAGCCACGGCTGCTGTCCCGGGGAGCTCACAGCCGTCACGTGGCCTTCGGCGTCATAGCCGTAGATCGTCTTCAGCGCGGGCGAGATCTGCGGATTCCACACCGCCCGCAAACGGCCCAGTTTGTCGTATGCGTACTGCGCGACCGGAGTCGCAACAGTGGCTTTCGACGGCGAGGCCGGGTTGTACGCGACGAGCAGGACTTCCTTGAGGCGCCCCTTGTATTCGGACCATTCACTCTCGTTTTCGCCGATTTTGGCGTTCGTCGCGGTGGCGTACACGAATTCGAGCGCGCGGCAGCCCTTGGGCAGTTCTTCGTGTTTTTCGAGCTTTGAGTAGCACGTCGAGATGCCGGTTGGTTCGGGCGCGAGCTCCCCCACCGGCTCCGTCACACCTTCGACCGTGCGGAAGATGTATCGCGTCTTCTGCGACGACAGCGGCCCTTCCCGCTTGCCCGGCGTCCACAACGTGGCCGTCGGCCCGGTCGTCGACGTGAAGTTGGTGCTCGCGCCATCGGCTTCATCTCTGAGCACGTATTCCAAGACTTCGCCTTTGCTGCCCTTGACCTGCCTGAGCTTCAGATTGGCATCGCCTGTCGGCGACGTGAAGCTTTCGCTGCCGCTGCTGAAGAACGTCGACTGCCTGCCGTTCGCCGTGGTCAACATCGCGTCGCCGCTCGCCAGTTTCGTGATGCTCTCTTCGCTGTTCACATCGAGGCTCCACTGCGGCCCGAGCGGACCTTCGGACCCCGCGGTGAGGTGGCGCGAACGATAGCTGCGGCCGACCGTCAAGCCACCACCTGGAGCGCTCGCCGACACATCCGTCGCAGCGAGACTGAGCTCACCTGACTGCGAGTCGACCAACCCCGGCCCCACGGCGACCGGGGCGGCGGCGCGCACCTTCAAGACGTATTCTTCTTTCGCGACATTGCCCACGTTGTCGGTCGCGGTCACCGTGAGCCTGTGTTCGCCCACGCTGTAGTTGGCGCCGTTGATGGCCCATTCCCCGGCCGCAAGGCAGTCTTCGGTGGCGCACGAGCCCAGCGGTTTGCCAACTTGCTGGCCGTCCACCGCCAGCGCGATCGACTGCACACCCGAGGCGTTGTCGCGCGCGCTCGCTTTCACGACGTACGGTTTTTCCTCGATTTCGTTGCCCGCCGGCAGCCCGGACATCGTGATGCTGTGCGGCGGCGCATCGTCGACCATGACCGCGTCGCCCTGGCTCCCCGTTGCGCCGGTCGAGTTCTCCACGGTGGCTTCGACCGTGTCGACGCCTTCGGGCAAGCCGACAAGTGGGTAGGTGAGCTCTTCGTTGCTGCTGCTTTTCCCTGAACATTCGCTCACCGCGAACCAGCACTCGTCACATTGGTCGCCCTGACATCCCGCGACCGGCCAGAAGCTACGGCCCCAGCCCGACGCAGAGGGTGATTTGAACGCCACCTCGCTGATGCCGATGCCGGGGTCGATCGCTCCCACCGCGGCCACGGCAGTGGTGCTATTGCCGTTGATCCACCGGTGCGTGGCATCGAGGTAGAAGCCATTGAGTTTGCCGTTGACGTATTCGCGGGCGGTGTCGGTTATCGCGCGAGGCGGTGCTTCCTGCACGATGTCGACCGCCGCACGCATCAGCCACGATTCGAAGTAGTCGGTGACAGTCGGTTCGGTCACCATCGCTTCCATGTTGACGACATTGGCTTTGCTTTCGGACGTCACCGCCGGCACGGTGCACGCAGATTCCACGCACGCGAGCGTTTTGGCTTCGTATCCCCGCGGGATGTTGATCAGGCTGCCACCGTTGCTTTCGACTCTTTTCGATGGATTTTCGATGTCGAGACTGTTGCGAACTCCCGTGTACCCGTTGAGGAAGGTGGTGATTTCGGCCGCATAGACGCGCGATTCACCCTGTGTCGGATACTGCAGGATTCCGGCGGCCGTGATCGGGATCGATTCCTGGAAGCCTTCGATCCCGAGCGAGCCTCCCGACTGAGCCAACCTGATCCCGGCCGGATAATTCGTGTTGAACGCCCAGTTTCCCGGATTGATGTGCAGCGTCACATCCTGCACCGTCGGATCGACGACGATCGGGTAGCGATACTGGCCAGCGCGGTGGTCGACCGTCAAAGTCAGGATGTCGCCCGACAGGCGCATCGCGACGGGCACCGTCGTCCCCGCCGCATCCTCTGCCACCGCCGGCAGGATCGACGCGATCGCGACGCCGCCGTCGAGCACCTGCACACGACCAGCTCCGCCGCGTGCCTGCACGATCTTCGCGCCACGCGGCACGCCGACCCGGAAGAACAATTGCTGCGGGCTCTGCACCGAGCGCAGGACCGTGTCCGTCTCGAAGCCCGCGGGCACTGGCTTGACCAGAGAGTCCATGTCCGTCTGCGTGTTCGCGTACAAGGCCGTCGCGCCATCGATCACGCCCGCGGAGCCACCCAGGGGAGCGCCGGACCCATCGACCGGAGTCACCGACACGCCGGCCGCCGGCAACTCGATCCCGTCGCGCAAGCGCGCCGGGATCCGCACGCGCACCAGCGGAGCAGCCGTTTCAAACGCGCCTCCCACGTCACGCAAGCTCAGGTCCACAGGCGCCAACCGGCCCGGTGAGGTTTCGCGCGCAATCGGCTCGACCGACTCGATCACCCCTCGTTTGCGGCCCCCCAGATCGACCTCAGCCGAGTTAGCGCTCGAGAAGCCCACGATCCGCTGCCCCGCCGGCAGTCGTGGCGGACCACCCGCAAGATGGCGCACCAGCACCGGAAACGCTTCAGACGCCAGCGCCGCGGCCTGCTTGAGGTCCAGGCGCTCAAACCTGGTCCGGGACGCCAGGCGCGCGGCCACGGCCGCGGGGGCGCTGCGCCGCGCTTGTTCCGCGTCCTTCAGCTGTTCGCTTTCAGTCAGCATGCCCGCGACCACCAGCGAACCCTGAAGCGGCGACGGCGCATCGAAGCCACCCTGCGAGGACAAGCCCGCGGCGAGCGCGACGCCGGGAACCAGGGCCAGGCATGTCACCGCTGCGAGACAACACGCCAGACACCCCGCCAAACGCAACACAGGCCGCCACACAGGCCGCCACACAGTCGCGCCTGCTCGAGTACCCCCGGTGCGTTTCATCAGTGCCCGCCCCCCGTCCATGTCGGCTTCGGCTCCGCGGGCGACCCCAAATAAGAGGCACGCCAGCGCCGCTGTATCGGATCGGATTCGTATCCGAACAGAGAGCCGCTCGTCAAGAGTTCACACGCGAGAAAACACTGGAGTTTCCCGTGTTAACGGTCTGAAGTCTCAACTGTCAGGACAAGGTCCCCAGCGTTCCCCCCACCCGCCTCCAGGCGAACCGGCGCCGCGTCGCGTCTCGCCGGGGACCCTGCGAGCAACAACTCGAACGATCGCACTAGAACAAACGTCTGGTATTGACACATGGCCCCGATGCGGCGAACTACAGTGCCGCGAGGTTTGTCCGACGTCAAGCGAGAAAGGGAGTGTGTGCAATGAGGTACAAGTACCGCATTGGAATGCTGAGCGCGATTGTGGTGCTGGCGGTGGGAGCGTCAGCAACGGCCGCGAGCGCGGCGATACAATTCGAATGGAAAGTCAACGGCTCGGCGCTGAAATCGGGGGCATCGAAGGAATTCGTCGCAAAAGAGAAAAGCGGGGCGACCTATACCTTCAACTCTACAGTCTTCGGCGCAAAAATCGAACTAAAGAGCAGCGTCCTCACGGTCACAAAAGGCACCGCCATTCTCGGTGGCAAGCCGGGAGGGATCGAAGGCAGCCTGTTTCTCGAACGCTTTACGATATTCAGACCCGCGAACTGCCAGCTCAATCCCATCATCAACCCCCTCGGATCGATACTGCTCGGCCCGCTCAAGGGCGAAGCCGTCGAAAGCGCTGAAGCCGGGAAAGGAACAGGAAAAACCGAGACGTTGCTCACCGCAAAAACCGGCGAAGTCATGGGTGAATTGCAGCTGGAAGAAAGCGGAGGCGGAGGCTGTCTGCTGAACGGGGTCAATGGGAAGATCGAGGGCGCCCTGCTGATGGAAGTCGCCCCACAGAAAACCGAAGCAAAATCGGGGCTCCTTACGTTTACGGCGAAAAGCAACGAATACGAGAACGCCAAAGGCGAAGTCAAAAAAGCAGAACTCGAGTTGGGGGTGGAAGGCCACCCGCACGCCACCTCGCTGACCGGCGGCGAAGCCGAAACCGAACTGATCTCCAAAGAAGCATTCGGAGCGTTCTGAGCAAAACCGCTACGACAGCCGCGCCCCGGGCATGCTCGGGGCGCGGCCTGCGGCGACCGGCTCTACGTCGCGCTCGTGTGCCGGCGGTCGTCGGCCCCCGCTGAGCGCGCCCTGATGTAGACGCCGCGTTCAGTCGCCTTTGAACGGGTTCTCGACCCGCACGCCCGCATAGTCCTGGCCGTCGCTCAAATCCTCCGAGAGCACGAGTGCGCAACCCAGGGCGCGAGCCGCCTCGAGGATCGCGGCGTCCCAGTAGGAGATGCCAAACCGCTGCCTCGTCGACATCGCCGCAAGCGCAACTCCGACCGTGGTCTCCTGCACGGGGAAGCGCCGGAACGAGTCGACCAGCGCCGCGGCCTGCTCGTCGGTCAGGCGATCCGCCCTGCTCTCCCAGGTCGCCTGGACGTAGAACTCCTGCAGCACCTGCACGGACAGCGCGACATCCCTGGAGGAGAGCAGCTCGCTGGCCACCTTCGCCTTCTCGCGCTCCTCAGGATCGCGAGAGATCGTGTAGAGCAGGATGTTCGTGTCAACGAACCGCACGCGCGTGAACCCGATCGCGATCGACACGGTCGCGCGCGCTGAACTGCTCGATCTCGCCCTGGATGCGCTTCTGCTGAGCCTCGAGCCTCGCAAACTCGGCCTCGTGCTCTGACAGCGAACGCAGGTACTCCGCCACAAGCGCGCTCACCGAGCTGCCTCGCTCCGCCGCGCGGATCCTCGCCGCACGGTACACGTCCTCAGGAACAGAAACCGTGATGTTGGTCACTGTGGAGCACAGTATCACAGCCACACAGCCCGCTCAAACCGTGCGCCGCCCCGCAAACGCCTTCCCCAGCGTCACCTCGTCCGCGTACTCCAAGTCAGAGCCAACCGGCAGGCCGCTCGCCAGACGCGTCACCTTCACCTGCGGCGCACGCGCGCGCAGCTCCTGCGCCACGTGCAGCGCCGTCGCTTCGCCCGTCGTCGTCGGGTTCGTCGCCAGCACCACCTCGCGCACCGCCGCCTGCGGCGCGCTCACCCGCGCGAACAGCTCCGCCATCTTCAAGTCCTCCGGGTCCACGCCGTCGATCGGCGACAGCGCGCCGCCCAGCACGTGGTACACGCCGTGGTATTCGTGCGTGCGCTCCATCGGGATCACGTCGCTCGGCTCCTCCACCACGCAGATCAGCCCATCGTCGCGCCGCGGGTCCTCGCAGATGCGGCAGCGCGCCGCATCCGTCAAGTTGAAGCACACCTCGCACAGGCCAATCTTCTCCTTCACCTCCACAATCGCCGCCGCCAGCGCGCTCGCGTCCTCGCCAGAGCTGCGCAAGATGTGAAACGCCAGCCGCTGCGCCGTACGACTGCCGATGCCCGGCAGCTTCGACAGCTCCGTCACCAGCCGCTGCACCGGCGGCGCATACGACGTGCTCATGCGCTCCGCGCCCCGCTCATCTACAGGCCCGGCAGGCCCAAGCCGCCGCCCAGGCCACCCAGGTCAAGGCCCGCCGTCGCGCCGCCCATCCTGCTCTCCGCCAGCTCCTGCGCCTTGCGCAGCGCATCGTTCGTCGCCGCCAGCACCATGTCCGCCAGGATCTCCACGTCCTCCGGGTCAACCGCCCCCGGATCGATCCTCACCTCGCGCACCTCAAGGTCGCCACTCACCTTCACCGACACCATGCCGCCGCCCGCCGACGCCTCCACCACCTCGTGCTTCAGCTGCTCCTGCGCCAGCTCCATGTCCTTCTGCATCTTCTGCACCTGAGCCATCATCTGCTGCATGTTCGGCATCCGCTGCTGCTTGGCCATCACGCGCCTTTCTGCTCGCCTGTCGCAGCGCCAACGCCACGCTCGTCCTGCTGCTCGCCAGCATCCAGCCCCGCCACCGACGCCACGCCCGCTGCCGCCTCGTCCGTCAGCTCCTCCGCGTCGAACTCATCCATGAAGCGCGCCACCAACTCCTCCTCCGAGCGCCCGCCCGCCGCCGCCTCCGCGCCGTTCTCCGGCGTTTCGCGCAGCTCGTAGCGCAGCCGCCAGCGGCCGCCAGCCAGCGTCTGCAGCGCCTCCCCCAGCGCCGCCCTGTTCGCCGGGCTTTCCGCTTTCTTCTTGTTGAACTCCGCGCTGAACGGATACGCCAGCGTCAGCTCCTCGCCATCCAGCTCCACCGGGCGCGCCTCGTCGATGCACGCGCCAAGCAGCCCGTTCTCGCTGCGCACCAGGTCAACCACCGCCGGCCACAGCGCGTAGATCGCCTCAATGTCGCGCGGCACCTGCGCCACCCGCTCCGGCGGCAGGTCCGGCGGCGGCGGAGGCTGCGAGGCCGCTGGTGGGGGAGGCTGCGAGGCCGTGGGTGGGGGAGGCTGCGAGGCCGTGGGTGGGGGAGGCTCTGAGGCCGTGGGTGGGGGCATCGTCGCCGCCGGTGCATGTGTCGCCGCGGGCGCCGATGCCGGTGTGGGCATCGATGCCGGCGCCTGCGCCGGCGCTGACGTCACCGTCGCTGTCGGCGCCGGCGACGCCACCCGCGCCTCGTTCCGCGCCGCGCCATCCATCGCAGCCGCCGCAGGCGGCTCCTTAAAATCCTGGCCGTTCCCGCGCGCCTGCGGCGAGCCGCCGCGCTCCAGCCGCTCGAGGCGCGCAAGCAGCGCCCGCGTCGAGCCGTCCGTCTGCGGGCGCGCCGCCTTCACCAGCGCAAGCTCCAGCCGCGTACGCGCATCCGCGCCCGCGCGCACGCCCTCCATCGCCTCGCCCAGCAGCTCCAGCAGGCGCACCACCGTCGCGTGATCCACCCGCGCCGCCTGCTCGCCCAGCGCCGCATCCGCCTCCGGCGTCAGCGACAGCTCCGCCGGCACCTCATTCAGCACCTGCACCACCAGCAGCTCGCGCGCACGCACCTCCAAATCCGACGCAAACGAGCCCGCGTCGCGGCCCTGCTCCACGCACTCCTCCAGCTTTCGCAGCGCCCGCGCCGCATCGCCCGCCGCCACCGCATCCACCGTCTCCTCCAGCAGGCGCGCATCCGCCACCCCCAGCACCGCCAGCACGTCCTCCAGCTGGATGCTCGCGCCGCTGTACGTCACGATCTGCTCCAGCGTGCCCAGCGCGTCGCGGAAGCTGCCCGTCGCCGAGCGCGCCAGCGCCGCCACCGCCGCCGGCGGGATCTCAATCGACTCCGCCTGCGCCGCCCTGCGCACCACGCTCGCGATCTGCTCCACCGTCGGGCGGTGAAAGTCAAAGCGGTGGCAGCGGTCCACCACCGTCGCCGGCACCTTGTTCGCCTCCGTCGTCGCCAGCACAAACACCGTGTTCGGCGGCGGCTCCTCCAGCGTCTTCAAGAACGCGTTCCACGCCGCCGTCGACAGCATGTGCGCCTCATCCAAGATGTACACCTTGCGCCTGCCGCTCACCGGCGCATACGCCACGCTGTCGCGCAGCTCGCGAATGTCGTCCACCGAGTTGTTCGACGCCGCATCCATCTCGATCACGTCCAGCGACGTCGCCCGCGCAATCGACACGCACGAGTCGCACACGCCGCACGGCTCCACCGTCGGCCCGTTCTCGCAGTTCAAGCACGCCGCCAGGATCTTCGCCATCGACGTCTTGCCCGTCCCGCGCGAGCCCACAAACAGGTACGCGTGGTGCACCTTGTCGCGCTCCACCGCATTGCGCAGCGTGCGCACCACCGGCTCCTGGCCCACCACCTCCGCAAACGTCCGCGGCCTATGCCTGCGGTACAGCGAACGCTGCTCGTCCTGTTGTCGCTCCTGTTGCGCCACCCTGCGCCTGAGTCTACTCACGCCCACGCGCCTGCCAGCGGGTAGCGTGCCGCCGCATGAACGTCCCCGTCAGGCGCTTGCGCCGCCGACTCGCCGCACACTGGGCCGACCTGTCCGCCATCGCCGCCGGCGCCATCGCGCTGCGCGTCATCGCCGGCGTCGGCTTCGCCAACTACGACACCCTCTACGCGCTCGCCTGGGGCGGACAGCTCTCGCGCGGCAGCACGCCCGCCTACGACGTCCCCATCGCGCCCACGCCACACCCGCTCGTCGAGGCGCTCGCGCTCCTGCTTGCCCCGCTCGGCCCCCACGCCGTCGAAACCATCACCGTCGCGCTCGCCTTCCTCGCGCTGTCCGCCTGCGGCTCGGTCATCTACAAGCTCGGCGCGCTGTGGTTCGGGCGGGGAGCCGGCGCGCTCGCCGCGCTCATCTTCCTCACCCGCGTCCCCGTCCTCTCCTACGGCGTGCGCGCCTACATCGACCTCCCCTACCTGCTGCTCGTGCTCAGCGCGCTGCTGCTCGAGTCCCGCGCGCACCGCCAGCGCAACGCCCCCGCCGGCGCGCCCGTGCTCGCGCTGCTCGCCCTCGCCGGGCTGCTGCGACCCGAGGCCTGGGCCTTCTCCGGGCTCTACTGGCTGTACCTCACACGCGAGCGCAAGGCCGTGCCCGCGTCGCGCCTCACGCTGCTCGCCGCCGCCGCGCCGCTCGTGTGGGTGCTCAGCGACCTGCTCATCACCGGCGACCCCATGTGGTCGCTCACCCACACCCAGCACACCGCGTCGCTGCTCGACCGCGTCACCGGCATCGCCAACGTGCCCCAGTACATCCCCCGGCGCATCGGCGAAATCCTGCGCCCGCCCGTGCTCGTCGGCGCCGCGCTCGGCGGCGTGCTCTCGCTGCTGTGGCTGCGCTCCCGAGCGCTGCTCGGCGCCGGCGCCGGCGCGCTCGCCGTCGTCGTCTTCGCCGCCTTCGCCACCATCGGCCTGCCCATCAACTCCCGCTACGCGTTCCTCGCCGCCGCCATCCTCGCCATCTTCTGCGGCGCCGGCGTGTTCGGCTGGACGTGCCTCGACGCGCGCGACCCGCGCCGACGCTGGTGGATCGCCGGCGGCGCGCTCGTGCTCGTCGCGCTGCTCGCCTACGCGCCCGCGCAGTACCGCTCCGCGCACCGCCAACTCGACGAGCTCGCCCGCTACCACGCAATCGAAGGACAGCTCGTCGCGCTCGTCCAAAGCCACGCCATCAACCTTCGCTGCGGGCCCGTCGGCGTGCCCAACCACGCGCCCGTGCCGCTGCTCTCGCTGTATCTCAAGACCAGCCCCCGCAACATCGTCAGCCCCGAATCAGGCCACATCGCCTCCGGCGTCTACGTCGACCCCGCAAGCAAAGAAGTCGAAGCCGACTACGTCCTCGACAAGCTCGACCCCGTCGAGCACGCCAGCGTGCCGCCCGGGTTCAGGGAGTCCGCCGCCAGCTCCGACTGGTTGATCTTCCAGGGGTGCCGGTAGGGACGCAGGCTGGAGGCGAGCACGGGCTCGGTGCGTCTTGGTCGTCGGCACACTCTTACTCACGCGTCGCGTCTCGTGTATAGCCATAGTTATACGCACGACGAGTCGATGGACCGTGCACCCCTCCACACTTACTCACGCGTCGCACCCGGTGTATAGCCATGGTTATACGCACGACAAGACGATGGACCGTGCACCCCTCGTCGAGATTCGCGGCACCCGGCGCCGATCGTCGCCCGCGACTCCGGCTCGGGAGCTCCCGCTGCGCCTGCCGGTGATCGCTTAAGGCTGCTTCCTTCCGGACCTGACCTGGTTCGCAAGCCGACACCGCGCGGGACCCGAACCATCGACGCCCCAAGCGACGGAGCAACCGGGGTCGGAACCCCTCGGATGGGAGTTCAGCCCCGCTAGAGCGGATTGCGGATTCAGGGCGCCGCTACCTCCCCGCCTAGCACGGTCCACCAGCGATCCTAACGCACCACGGCCGCGCCAAGTTCCGGTAGGCTGCGCGGCCGTGACCAACTCAAAGATCCCCACCTCCATCCTGCGCTCCCGCGCCATCGCCGTCCTCGTCGCGCTCGGCGCCGCCATCCTCATCGCCGGCTGCGGCTCCGGCGGCTCCAGCACGATCACCGTCGGCAACGAGAACAGCGCCGACAACTCGCTGGTCAAGGCCAGCGAATCGAGCAGCTCCTCCAGCACCAGCAAAACCGCCACCACGCCCACCAGCGGCCCGCTCTCCAAAGAACCCACCGTCACGCCGCCCTCCGGGCCCGCGCCGTCCAAACTCGAAAGCAAAGAACTGATCGCCGGCACCGGCGCCGAAGCCAAGGCCGGCGACACCGTCACCGTCAACTACGTCGGCGTCCTCTACAAAGGCGGCAAGGAGTTCGACGCGTCGTGGAAACGCCACGAACCGTTCTCCTTCACGCTCGGCAAGGGCCAGGTCATCAAGGGTTGGGACCAGGGCGTCGCCGGCATGAAGGTCGGCGGGCGTCGCGAGCTGATCATCCCCTCCGAACTCGCCTACGGCAAGGCCGGCTCGCCGCCCACCATCCCCGCCAACGCGCCGCTCGTGTTCGTCGTCGACCTGCTCGGCGTCTAGGCGAAGCGACGGCCACACCGCGCAAGACCGCACCGCGTCGCGCCGGCCGCATGCCGGCGCGCACGCGCCGCGCGGCGCTGCTGGCGCTCGGCGCCGCCGCGCTCGCGCTCGCCCTCGCCCTCGCCGGCTGCGGCGGCGCCCGCAAGCCAGCCCCCGTGGAGCTGGCGCTCGAGCGCGCCGACCTCGTCGCAGTAGCGCACACGCTCATCCGCCAGCAGCCCACCGTCGCCCGCGAGGTCGCCGCCACCAAGGCCGCGTGGCCGCTCATCGCGCACGGCCTGCCCGCCAACATCCGCGCCGCCGCGCAGCCCGCGCTCAGCGACGCAACGCAGCGCGCCGCCGCGCTCACGCTGCCCGCGATGCTCACCGAACACGCCGCCAGGTCGCTCACCGGGCCCGCGTCCACCCTCGCCGGCATCTACCGCGCGTTCGTCACGCTCGGCTCACGCGGCTGGCAGCTCGTCGGCGCAGCCGTCAAGCAGATCCAGCACGGCCCGCCCGCCGCCGCGCGCTTCGCGCGCGCCAACGTCGCGCTGTACATCGACAGCGTCTACGACGCCCACTTCAGCCTCGCGCAGATCGGCAAGCAAATCCCCGTCGTCTACCAACGACTCGGCGGCCCGCAAGCGTTCGGCGCCGCGCTCACGCTCGCCCAAGTGCGCACGCTCAGCGACTTCTACTCCGAGCCCAACGACCGCCTGTACCCGCACCCCAGCGTGCGACTCGGATCCTGAGCGCCGCGCCCTGATGGGGTCCTATGGGGAATGTCCGCGCGTGCGCTCGGCCCGCAGCACGCGGCGACACACGTCGCCAGCGCGCTGCGCGCATGCCGGCGCACTGTGCGGCCGCTGCGGCGCAAAGCCAAGCGCGCACGCACGGAGCCGTGCAAAACCGTGCGCAGGCCCAAGCGAACATCCAATCGCTCGTCGTTGCATCGATGGGCTCCTCCCTGGCTACGACTATGCAGCGGACCCATCAGGCGGCCATCGCATGACCAGCGAGCTCGTTCCGTGCCCTGAGGCGCAATCCCAAATGCAATGCTTGACCGCACATATGGAATCGCTGTAGGCTCGACGATAGCGCAAGTTCCAAGACACCGCATTGCGCCTGCTACACCTTTGATCGAGACCGCAGACAGCTCCTCCGACAGCTCCCGGCACGAGGCCACCTCGTCCGGCGCATCCGGAGGTCAAGCGCATTCGAGCCTCGAGCGCCAACCGCTCGCCGGCGGTCGGCTGCTCGCCGCCATCTCCAACAGCATCGTCGCGATCCTGCGCGAGCACTACGGACGTGGGCCCATGAAGGCCAAGACGTACGTGCTCGATGACATCGTCGTCGTCGTCATGCGCGGCAGCGGCTTCACGCCGCTCGAGCAGACCATCATGGACAGCGGCCAGCCCGCGCGCGTGATCGCCATGCGCGAGGACTTCCAGCGCGTGATGGCCGCGCGCTACAAGACCACCATCGAACAGCTCACCGGTCGCAAGGTGCTCGCCTTCCTCAGCCAGGCGCACGTCGACCCCGACATCACCATGGAGGTCTTCTTCGTCGACCGCCCACTCGACGGCTTCGGCGCCGTCGAGGTGGTCGAGACCTAGCAGGAGCCCACGCGCCACCGCGACATCGCCTCAGCCGCCCGCTCCGTCAGCTGCGCCGGGGCACCAGATACGCAAGCGGGACACGACCGTCGGCGGCGCGGCGCCTGGTCACGTCCATCGTCACGCCGTGCAGGCGCGGACCGCCGCCGTGGGCGCGCGCCACACGCACGCGATCGCGCAGCCAAACCACGCGCCCGTTGGCGTCGCGAACGCGGTATTCGTGGTCGCTCGTGCAGCCGACCGCCTCACGGAACTGCAGCTCCGCGAGCGCCAGGTCCTCGGGCTCCACGATCCGCTGCCAGAAGCCCTCCTCGTGCAGCCACGACGACAACGGGTAGCCGAGCAGCTCCTCCGCGCGGGCGCTCACAAAGCTGAACCGGTGGCGCTCCGCGTCCGCCTCCCACACGATCGCGTCGAGCCCGCCCAGCATCGACGCCAGGCGCCCGCACTCCGCCTCAGCCCGCGCGCGCGCCGCCCGCTCGCCCGCCAGCTCCGCGCGCTCCAGCTCCGCCGCACGCTGCTCGCTCACGTCGCGAATCACCGCGATCACGAAGTCCTCCGCTTCCACAGCGATCGGGCTGAGGCCGATCTCCACCGGGAACTCGCTGCCGTCCTCGCGCAGGCCCAGCAGGTCCACGCCTCTGCCCACCACGCGCCTGCGCGGCTGCTCGGCGTAGAGGTCGCGGCGGATCAGGTGCGCGGAGCGATAGCGCTCAGGCACCAGCAGCTCCACGTAGCTGCCGAACAGCGCGCCCGAGCCGTAACCGAACATCTCCTCCGTGCGGCGATTCACCAGCGCCAGACGACCACTCCCGTCGACCAGCACGACCGCGTCCGGCGCCGAGTCAAGTAGCGCTTCGATCAGGCTCATCCGGTTAGTCGACCCGCCCTTAATTTCGACCTATGGAATCAGAGGCTAGCGCAACGGTGGTCGTCGGCGCCCGCTCGCGCGCCGCGCCGCTACCGTAGTCCTCCGCACGCAGCGCTCGCCGTGGGACCTCGAGCCCTCGCACCGTCCGCGTGGACACGACCACCCGCCAATCGCCGACATGCACGCAACACCCGCTCGGAGCTCACGCAGCGCCGTGCCGCTGCTCGCGGCGGTGGCGCTCGCCGCCGTGCTCAACACGTGGGCGCTCGGCCAAAACGGATACGCCAACGTCTACTACTCCGCCGGCGTCAAGTCGATGCTGCTGTCGTGGCACAACTTCGTGTTCCTCGCCGCCGACCCCGCCGGCCTGATCTCGATCGACAAGCCACCGCTCGCGCTGTGGCTGCAGGCAGCCAGCGCCGACGTGTTCGGCTTCACGCCGCTCAGCCTGCTGCTGCCCGAGGCGATCGCCGGCGTGCTGGCGGTGGTCGCGATGTACGTGATCGTGCGCAGGCGCTTCAGCACGCTTGCCGCCACCGCCGCCGCGTTCACGCTCGCCGTGTTCCCCGCGTTCGTCGCCGTCTCGCGCGACAACAACGTCGACACGCTGCTGATCCTGCTGATGACGCTCGCGTGCGGCGCCGCGCTGCGCGCGATCGAAACCGGGCGGCTGCGCACGCTGCTCGCCAGCGCCGCGCTCGTCGCGCTCGCCTTCAACACCAAGGCGCTCGCCGCGTACCTCGTCGTCCCCGGCATCGCCCTCGGCTACCTGTGGTGCGCCCCCGGTCCGCCGCGCCGCCGCGTCTGGCAGCTGCTGCTCGCCGGCGTCGTATGCGGCGCGCTGTCGCTCGCGTGGCTCGCCGCCGTCGACCTCACGCCCGCCTCGCAGCGGCCGTTCGTGGGCAGCTCCACCAACAACTCCGAGCTCGGGCTCACGTTCGGCTACAACGGCCTCGGCCGCGTGCGCGGCCAGAAAGGCGGCCCCGGGCCCGTCGCCGACCGCGAAGTGCAGCCGCTCGCGCCCACCAAGCACGTCTCCCGCAAAGGCGGCGCCACAACCGTGCGCCTGCCCACGCCCGCGCCCCACACCGCCCCCAAGATCGCCCACACCATCACCCGCAGCCCCGTCGTGTTCGGCCGCGCGCCCGGTCCGCTGCGCCTGTTCCGCAGCGGCTTCGGCGACCAGGACGCGTGGATGCTCGCGTTCGCGTTCGCCGGCCTGCTCGCGCTCGCGCTCACACGCCCGCACCGGCGCGACCCGCGGCTCGCCGCGCTGATCGTGTTCGGCGGCTTCCTGCTGTGCGAGGCCGGCTTCCTCAGCGCGTCCAAGGGCATCGTGCACCCCTACTACGTCTCCGCGCTCGCGCCCGGCGTCGCGTTCGGCGTCGGCATCGGGCTCGCCACGATGTTGCGCTGGGGACAGCAGGCGCGCGGCCGGCAGGGATGGCCTGCGTGGCTGCTGCTCGCCGCCGTCGCCATCACCGTCGGCGTGCAGATCGCGCTGCTGCGCTACGCGCACTACATGGCCGCGTGGCGGCTCGCGCTCGCGCCCGTCGCCGCGCTCGCCCTGCTCGTCGCGCTGCGGCGGCGCTCCTCGCCCGCCGCCGCGTGCGCGCTGCTGGCGGTGCTGCTCGTCGCGCCCACCGCCTACGCCGCCACCACCTGGCGGCAGCCCGTCGAGGGCACCTTTCCCGCCGCCGGCCCGCGCGTCGTGCCCGGCAACGGCGGCGCCGAGCTCAGCCAGCCGCAGCTCGCCACCGCCGACTCGCTCATGCGCTACGTGCTCTCGCACGGCGGCGCCCAGGGACGCATCCAGCTGCTCACGCAGGCGTCGCTCACAGCAGACAGCCCCATCCTGCTCGGGCTGCGCGCCGCCGCGCTCGGCGGCTACGGCGGCGTCGACCCCGCGCTGGACGGGCCCTCGCTCGCCCGCCTCGTCGCCTCCCGGCAGGCGCGCTACCTGCTGCTCGGCGGCAGCTACGCGTATCTAGGCGGCAACGCCGCAAGCCGCGCCGCCGCCACCGTCTGCCCGCAGGTGCCACTCGGGGCGTGGGGCGGGACGCTTGCGCATGAAACCGAAGGGGTTTACCTAGTCGACTGCTTCGGCCGGTCGAGGGGGCTCGCCCGGCAGCCGTAGAGGCGCGGAGGAGCTGGACCGTCTACAGGTCCGGGTACGGTTCAGGAGCGGGAACTGGAACTGTGCTCATGACCACCAATTGTAGCGGCGCAAGTCGCAGCATCACGCCACCCAAACGAACATGAGCGGCGATTCCTTCGGTGATTGGGCGACCGCCATCGGGGCCCTCGCGACAGTCGGGCTGCTGTACGCCGCAGTGCGCGCCGGCAAGATCGCAAGGGACTCCGTCGAAGTCGCCGCCAAAGGCATCAAAGACCAGATCGACGAGCAGCGACGAGTCGAGCAACGGCGGCGCACGTACGAACTCCTGAGCGCCTACTACGACAGCGACTTCATCGCGCACGCCGGCGAGGGGTTTGCCCTGCTGCGACTGTTCAACCACGATCTGCCCGCCGCCGAAGCCCAGTGGAAGGACATCGGCCTCGACGAGAAGTGGCCCATCACAGCCGCCATGAACTTCTACGAGCTAGTCGCCACCGAGTACAACGCCGGCTTTCTCGACCGCCAGGTCGCCAACAAGCACCTCGCCTACCTCACCGTCGACACGTGGAAGCACTACGAGGGCCTCGTCGATTGGCTCGGCCGATCGGACAAACGCTTCTACGAGCAATGGAGATACATGTGCGATACCTACGGCGCCGACATCGAAGCTGCATCGGGGCTGCCCACGCCAGATCTCGTTTCTGCCGCCGCCGCGCCGCCCGCCTGAGGGCCGCGGACGCATCTCAGGCCCATTAGACTCAACCGCCCAGGGCGCGTAGCTCAGTGGGAGAGCGCTCGCTTCACACGCTAGGCGGCCGGGCCGCCGCCGTCCATCATCTCCGCGATTGTAGGCGCCGCACATGCGGATTCTGCGGATGCCAAACTCAGTCGCGTATCCCCTGTGTGCTGCCTTTTTGGCGACGCCTTGCGCCCTGGGATCATCCGGCCATGCCAAAGGACCGGATTCGGCGCTACCGCCTTGCCCCAGACGTGCGCGTCGTGATCCAGCGCTCAAGCGCTCACCCGGTCGAGTACGCGATCGTGCTGCTCGTCGAACGTGATAGGGAATGGCACACGGTGCGCACCTTCGACAACGCGCATGATCCGACTGAGCATCACGAGCACCAGGACATCGGCTCCGAGAAGCAGGAGCCGATCATCACGCATGGGCCGGTGAACGACGCAATGCACGCCGCCGAAGTCAAGATCAGGGGAGGGTGGTTCGATATCGTGCGTAGCTGGGAGAGCACACGATGAGCACCGTCTACGACAAGACTTGGGATCTCTTTATGGCCGCGTCGATGAGCGACGACGATCTCGGCTACCCCGATGAGGTCGAGTTCATTCCCGGGGATCAGGAGTGGGCCGACGAAGTGCTCTGGCGCAACCTCACCGAAGGCCATCCGACCGTCCTCGTCAGCGAGGATGCCGAGCTGCTGCTGCTCCCGCACCCCCGCAGCCTGATAGACCGGCTACGGGGACACGTCGTCGTCAACGTCGCCCACCGCACCGACGGACACGCCTCGCCCTACGCAATCGCGGGCCGGTTGGGTCGCAATCCTGTGCGCCAGATGCGCGAGCTGGCGCACGCATAGGCAACAGGGTCGGTAGGCAACGCGGATTGGGCAGCAATAGGCAGCAGCGCTTGCTTCGCCGCCGCTGCCCAAACAGCCAGGATGCCTCAGGCCCAATAGAATCAACCGCCCAGGGCGCGTAGCTCAGTGGGAGAGCGCTCGCTTCACACGCGAGAGGTCGCAGGTTCGAAACCCGCCGCGCCCATCACTAGTTTCGCCTGTATTCAAGCCAATCTCCCACGACTGGGGAATGGCCGCTGAGGGACACAAACTCGCTTGGTGGGCCAAATAGTGGGCTAAAATCGCCGTTCTGCGCGCCATAGAGTCGTCTCTTTCGAATAGGTGCGTGAAAATGCGGTTTCACGATGGGCCGGCAGCCCAGCTCCAAACCTCTGTTGGCAAGCTGAAAATTGGCTCCAGCGTTGGGCCCTTGGCGCTCAAGGCAACAAGTAGTCCTGGTTGACCCCAGCAGTTTCGAATGTGCGAGTCCTCGTCCCGGCAACGACAAGTCGCCGACTCGATGCCAGCGTGCTATATCATCGCTATAGATGGCTGCTAAGTAGTGTGATTAGACTAAAATCGGGCTTTTCAAGGGTTTGCGCTATATTTGACAAGGCATGATATCCGACGCTATAGTACAAGCTTCGCTGATTACGCTCCGCTCAGGCGTGGACCGACGGGTAGCGGATGCGTTTAGCCGCCTACCCGGTGTGGATGTGATCCGTGACGCGCCGGAGTCCGCCGTGGTAGTCGCCGGGCAAGCCTTTCCCGTTGAGCCCGGGGTCATCGAGATCAGAGAGCTGGCTGGATTGCTTGATCGTGAGAGGAGCGACGGTAGACGCATCCTGATGATCAAGGCCGTACTGGACGACACTACGGCCGCGCGTCTAGAGGACGCCGATATCGGCTTTGTGGATGCTGCGGGTCGCGCTTGGCTTCCCGGCCAGACACTGACCAAGCGCGTGCGTGACCAACTGCCGACTCGCCGGCGTGCCCTGCGCGCCGGCAGTCTGCGACCTGCGCAACTGATCGCCGACCACCCCGAAGAACCCTGGACGATCCGACGACTCGCCGAGCGAGGTGCGAGCAGCGAGGTGACCGCCCACCGCCTGCTCACAACCCTGGAGGAAGCAAGTCTGATCGAGCGCCACGGGCGCGGGCGCGGAATGGAGCGGCGTGTAGCCGATGTCGAGGGCGTGCGACGTTGGCTTGCCGAGCATGGCCGCCCCCCCTCCGCACAGCGACTCTCATGCTTCGTCCGAGACCCGGACGCGCTGCCGGCATCAGTCGCTGGCCGGGAGATGGTTCTTACCGGCGCCCTCGCAGCCGAACGGATGGGACTGCCGGTCCTGACCGGGACACAGCGACCTCTGTACAGGGTCAGGGCGTCCAGCGAGGACCTAGAGAAGATCCCTCAGGCGCTCGGTGGATTCCGGACAGAGCGGGGGGCGAACCTCACCCTGATCGCCGACCCGGAGCACCTGGCCAGCAGTGACGCGCGCACCGATGGAGACGGACGCGTGACAGCTCCGCCTAGCCGAGTCATGCTGGATCTGTACCTAGAGCCCAGAGGACAGGCCGCCGTCGGCGTTTTCCTCGATCTGTGGGGATCGAAGGAGATCACGTGACCGACGAGATCAAACATCCACCGAGCGCATTGATAGGCGAGGCGGCAAGCCTCTTCTATCTCCTCGGTGGCATGGCCGCGAAACATCTAGTCATCGTCGGCGGCCTCGTTCCACCGCTGCTTGTCCCGGAAGCGGCCGACACGCACATCGGAAGCTCGGACATCGATCTGTGTTTGTCGCTCGCCATCACCACGGGTGCAACCCGTGAGTACTACCAATCGATCGAGGGGCTCCTCGATCCGTACTTCGAATTGGAGCGCGCAAGCGGATTTCGGTGGCGCAAGAAGGAGAGTGCGCCCGGCCTGCCTCTCATCCTCGACTTCCTCGCGCCGGCCACAGAGGAGGACAGCCTGCTCGCCGACGGCACACGCGCTCTCGATGAGGACACTGCTGCTCATAACGCGGGGCCAAGCCTGCGTCCGTTCCCGATCCGCTCTGGCGGACTCGTCGACGAAGACGCCCTGTCGAGCGCTCTCGACGGCGTACAGCTTGTATATCGCTCCGGAGCCCGAGCCGACGTGAGAATCCGCTATGCCGGTCCGGTGGGATTCCTCGCTGCCAAGGCCGACGCGCTCGCCGGTCGCGATGACTCCAAGGATGGCTACGACGTGTCCTGGTGGTGTCTGAACGCCAAACCATCCGCCGCGGAGGTGGCCGCTTTGGTTACCGAACGACCCGCCCTTCAACCAGAATCTCTTTCAAGAGAGCGTGGCGCAACTACGCGCTGCGTTTCGCGCTCCCGACTACCCGGGACCGGACGGTTACGCACGTGAAAAGCACCCCGAGCTTAAGCCCGGAGACGAGGAGTATGAGCAAACGCGCAACGTTGCGTACACAGTTGTGTCAGAGGTCGTTGAACTCCTCAGGAAGCACCTCTGGTAGCAGCGCCTGCCTGAGTCGGAGTCACCGATCGACGCCGAGCCAGGCACAACCGAGTGGCCCATGCCCCCCGGTGGCTTACTCAGCGATTCAGATATAGCCCTATCTATTGAAGTGAGCAGCAAACGCGCGGCGCAGCTCAGCTTCTGAAGGCGAACCGGGGATCGCATCCCCAAAGAAGTCAGTCTTGCGACCTGGAGTGCGGAGCATCGCTTCCACAGCCTTGTTGGTCGTGGTTGCAACCAGCCAGAAGACGCTGCCCAGCTCAAGCTGGAAGCCAAGGGCTACACGTCCCTCGTTCGGTGTGATCTTTGATCCAAAGCACTTCGCCTCAACCCCAAGCCCGCTCCCCGACAGCAGAGGTGGACGCATCTTGGTGCGAGCATCTTTGATGCGTGTGTCCGGTATCACCGACACGTCGACACCGTGGGTCACTCCAGATGCACCCAGCATGTTGACGTCTACATGCACCTCCCAGTCCCTCTTTGCTCCGAGTGCTTGAGCGTGGGTGTATGTCGCTCCCGAGTTCAAGTCGCTGGGCTTGCCGCGAAACACAGCTTCGGGCCCGGCGCGAAGCCCCTGCAATGCAGCTCCGCGACCATTTCGAGCCTCGTCAAATGCGAGCGAGAAGATCCATATGCCGTAATGCTTGTCTCTTGTGCCTGCGGCGGCGTATTTTGCCTCAGCCCGGCGCAATACTGCGCCGATCTCCTTCACCAGTTCAGCCTTCGTTGGCACCGGTGCTCCTCATTTCGTTGAGCAGTCGCTCAAGTTCACGTGCGTGAGCCTCGATTTGGGACGCATCGTCTGTGTTTAGGCGTATCGAGATGTCGTGATCGGCGCTATCCACGCCAACCGCGAGGACATTGGGCCGGCTGGGTATTGGCTCCCACAGCGGCCCCCTTGGCCCAGGTCTGAGCGTCATATTGCGGATGCTTGCGGCGTGGGCGAGCATCGCCGGCAAGACGCCGGTTTGCAGACGGCTGAGAAGCTCATCGAGCGCTTGTGTAGCGTCGCGACTTCTGCCGTCGCTCGCCAATTCGTCTTCTTGAACAAGCCCGCCGTATCCCGCAGTGCGAAGCTCCTCACGAAGAAGCTTCAGTATGGAGTCTTGGTCCGCCGCCATCTAGCCATTCTTACTGATCCAGCGCTCGGAAGTGAGCCCAAGGGCAGCCTTGACGGCTGCCGTTCGACTTTGGCCCATCGTGACCTCGTAGTGGGCCAAATCCACCGGAATGCCCCGATATCTACGCGTATCGGCGTGGCGTGCGCTCCACCGAGACTGGCTCAAATGAGCCGTTTCTTGCGCTTTCTCGGGCCTTTCCTGAACCGCTTCACACGCGAGAGGTCGCAGGTTCGAAACCCGCCGCGCCCATAGTCATACCTCCCGTGCCGGAGCGCGAAGCGGCGCTAGGCGATGCTCGGCTCCGCCGGTCCCTGAAGTGGGTCGCCGCGGCCATCGAAGACGCCCGTGACCCGGCGATTCGGGCCATCGGGCTTTCCGTCCGACGGTCCGAGCAGGATGCCCGCGTGCTCGTCCCCGTACTGATCTTCGCCGCCGCGTTCAGCATCGGCATCGTGGCAAGCTCGCGCTGGATCCCCGACCTGGCCGCCGGGCCGGTCGGCGGCCTCGCGTTCTTCGTCGTGTGCGGCCTGATCGGCGCCGCCACGGGTGTGCTCGCGATGCACATCTACATGATCGTCGAAGAGCTCGAACAGTTGGGCGGCCACGAGCAGCGTGGAATCGTCGCGAACGGCATCCGCAACATCATGTTCGACGTCGGGTCGCTGACTGCGCTCGCGAGCATCGTGTACCTGCTTGCGCCCGAACCGCTCGACGTCGACGACGAACCCCTGGTCGAGCCTGCGACATGATCTTCCTCCTGCCCCGCCCGCGTTAAGCGCGAGACAGGGCGGCGCGCGGACGCGCGACGAACACCAGGCACGTCACCCCCGCGGCCGCCGTGACGACCGCAACCGTGCTCGCCGCGTGCGCACCGAGCTGCGAGCGGATCGCCGCGTTCGTGCACAGCACAGCCGGGTAGCTCGCCGCGAAGGCCCACACGAAGCGGTTCAGCCCCATCACGATCGCGCAGCCCGCATGAAACGCGAGCCCCAGCGCCAGCATCGCCGCCGCCACCCCCGGCGGCGCCGTTAGCGCCACGAAGAACAGCGACTCCCAGCAGAACACCGCGTACCCGGCCGCGGTGGCCACCGCGGGGTGTGCCGCGACCACGCGCGCCGCGCGCGGCTGCCCGTACATGCGCGTCTGCACCAGCATCGCCAGCGCCCCATCCGAGCGCCAGTACGTGGACGCCGCCTTGTACACGCCCGACACCACGTACGCCAGCGTCAGCTCCGCCGCCAGGAACCACACCGCCGCGCGCGTCGCCGCCGCCTCGGCGCCCACCCGGCCGAGCCCGCACGTCACCAGCACCACCAGCACCATCTGGTCCGAGCCGTCAATCGTCAGGTGATGGCGCTTCATCGCCACCACCTGCAGCGCCGCCCCCGCCACGATCAGCGGCCACCGCGACGGCCACGCCAACAGCGTGCCCGCCACCAGCGCCTCCAGCGCCATCAGGCCCGCGAACGCGCGTGCGCTCAGGCGCCGGAACGCGCGCCGCAGCGCGCTCCCAACGCGCGTTCGCGCGCGCGGGCTCAGGATGCCGATCATCGACCAGTCCAGGAACCCGCCCCGCGCCAGCTCCGCGCGGGCCAGCGCAAGCTCCAGCAGGCCGATCAGCTGCGCCACTGCGCACAGCCGCACCGCCAGGCTCAGCGCCTGCGCTACATCAGGGTGCAGCCACACGGGCGCGATCCGCTTTGCCACTGTCGAAAGATGAGAGCGCGGCCGGAGCAGGCCCCGCCGCGGCCGTCCGGTGCACCGCCGACGTAAACACCGTGACTTCGCGTGCCACGCCGCGGTCGTAGTGGATCACGTCGATGCGGAACTGCACCGCCACGGCGTCGCCGCACAGCGTCGACACCTTCTCCGCCAGCAGCACGTACGGCAGGCTCGTCATCACCTCCGCCGACGGCCGGCCCGACGCAGCGCTCTGCCCGCCCGCCGCCTTGCGCTCCGTCACCACGATGCCGTAGCAGCACGTGAAGATGCTCTTGCGCGTGTAGCGACCGGGGTTCACCAGCGCATCGGTGACGCGACGCTGCTCGATCCCCGCGAGCTCGACCCACGGCGAGGAGTCGTCCTGCGGCACATCCGCGCGACCGTCCTCGTAGGACCCCCACCAGCGATACCACACCGCGAAGTCCGCGCGCACCGGCTTCGGCGCGAAGAAGCTCCAGCCCGGCAGCAGATGCCCGACCGGGTCCCAGCGGCGCACGCGTCTGCAGCGCTCCCACGGCAACTGCACGATCGCGGTCATCGGGAACCACAAGCACAGCGTCCCCACGACCGCGATCGCCAGCACGTCCACCAGCTACGCCGCCCAGCGTGCCAGCTGGCGCTCGCGCGCCTCCGCCAGCTCACGCGCGCTCGGCAGCGCGACCGCGCGTCCCTCCGCCTGAGCCTCGCTCACCGCGGAGCTCGACGCGATCCGCTCCAGGGCCTCGTCCACAATTGGGCGATCACCCTCGAACTGCGGGATGTCCCAGTGGATCTCGCGGAAGTCCAAGATGATGTCCAGGACCACGATCACGATCTCGTCCTCGTGTATTGGCGCCATTTGCTGTCCCTTTCGTCGCTCGATGTGCAGGTGCCGGCCCGCATCGCTCGTCGAAACCGCCCGGCGGGCGAAGCAGCGCCGCTCGTCGTCTCGCCGCCAACCAGTCAGCATCGGCGACTGCGTCGGACATTCGCACACGGCCGTCGCCGCGTCAATGCAATTAACCGAATAGTTCCAGGCCAGTTTCAGGCCACGCCGGACGGCTCCGCCGGCCTGCCAGCAGGCGCCGGCGATGGCGCCAGCGACGGTGGCGTCGGCGTCGTCGGCGTCGGCGTCGGCGGCGGCGGCGGCGTCGGCGGCGTCGGCGTCGGACCCTGAGGCGCATCGACGCTCGGCGGCGGGTTCGGCGCCGTGACCGTCACAGTCGGATGCCCACCCTCGAGCTCCACACGCAGCAGCGCCGTGCCCGACGCCGCCACTATCTCACCCGCGCGCTGCAACGCGGACGGAAGATCCGCAGCGAGCACGTCGCACTCTGCAAGGAAGCGCCGCGCCGCGCCGCGCGCGAGCGCGCGCTCGTCCACCTCCAGCTCCTCCACGTGCGTGCGCACGCCGATCACCGACAGCTCCGGCGTGAGGATGCACGCCGCCATGTCGTCCGGCGTCGCCAGCGCCGTCGAGCGCACCTTCGCCAGCAGCTTCTCCGCGTGCGGGCGCGGACCCAGCGACGCCAGCAGCTCGCCCACGCGCTCGCGGCCCAGCATGTCCTCGCGGCAGCGCGCCTCGATCAGGCCGTCGCTGAAGAAGCACACAACCGCGCCCGGAGCCAGCGACACCGTCGTCTGGCGGCGGCCAGTCGGCACCGTCCAGCCGACCGGCGGCGACGCGCACGCCTCCAGCGGCTCGCGCATCCGCATGCCCTGCACCAGCGGCGGCGGGTGGCCCGCGCTCGCATACGTCAGGCGGCCCTCGCGCGTGTCGTACACCGCCACAGCAACCGTCGCATAGTGCTCCGCCTCCGGGTCCGCCAGCACGCGGCCCGCCAGCGCCAGCGCCGCCCGCGGCTCCATGCCCGTCTGCAGGTACGCCCGCAGCGTGTAGCGCGTCAGCGCCGCGTGCGTCAGCGCTCGATGCCCATGGCCCGCCACGTCGCCCAGGATGATCGCCACCCTGCCGCGCTCCGGCACGAACACGTCGTAGAAATCGCCGCCAGCCGCCGGGCCCTCCGCCGGCCTGTACGCCACCGACACGCCCAGGCCGCCCACGCGCGCCGGCACCTCCGGCACCAGCGCCGCCTGCATCGCGCCCACGTCGCGCAGCAGCGTCACGCGCTGGCGCTCCAGCCGCCGCGCGCGCCGCCCCGCCGCGCGCGAGCGCAGCGCAAAGCCGATCGCAAGCACCAGCAGCAGCGCGATGATCGGCTTGCTCCAGTCCGGCACCGGCAGCGGCAGCGGGATGTGGCGGCCGATCGATTCCAGCGGGCTGCTCGCAGGCTTCGCCGTCGCGCCATGCGAGGCCGCAGCGCTCCGCGCGCTCGAGCCGCCCGTCGCCAGCGCACCCCCGCCGGATGCGCCTCCCAGCGTGGGCGTCGTCGCGCTCACACCCGCCGCGCCGTGAGTGCCGCCCGCGCCGCGCGCGGAGCGCTTCGACGACAGCCGCTTGCCCGCGGCCGCACCGCCCACCGCCGAGCCCGCCTTCGACGCGCCGGACGCGCCCACCGACGTCCCGGCACCAGCCGCATTGGACACCGATGCCACCGACGCGGTCGTGCCCGTCGGCGACGACGACCCGGAGCCGCCCGAGGAACCACCGCCAGAGGAGCCGCCACCCGTCGAGCCGCCCGAGGAGCCACCGCCACCCGAGGAGCCGCCGCCACCCGAAGAGCCACCGCCCGAGCCGCCGCCGGAGGACCCGCCGCCAGAGGACCCGCCGCCGGTGGGCGTTTCCGTGGAGCCGCCGCTGGGGGAGCTCGGCGTCGACACGCCCACTTCGGGCGTCGACGCTTTTACTTCCGGCGTGGACACTTTCACTTCCGGCGTCGACACCGTCACGCCGGGGATCGTCACGCCCACGCTCGGCACCGTGATCCCCACGCTCGGCACCGTCACACCCACGCTCGGCACCGTGATCCCCACGCTGGGCAGCGCCGCGCCGACGCCCGACAGCGTCGAGCCGACGCCTTCCAACAGACCCCTGGCCGGCGCCGCCGACAGCGAGATCCCAGCCGCGCGCGCGCTCGATGCCAGCGGCAGCGCGATCCCGAGCAGCAACGACGCGCCCGCAGCCGTGCATGCGCGCATGAGCCCCCCGACCGTCACTTCGCTCACCGCCTCCCGTCGCTCGCCATGGCGCTCACGTAAGCGCCTTGGACAGGCGCACGGTGGTGCCATCCGAGGACACGCACAGCTGCACAGTGTCCATCAGGCCTGCCATCAGCGCAAAGCCGCGGCCACCCTCGGCCGTCGGGCTGTAGTCCACCGTCGATGCCACAAACGTGCCGTAGTCGCGAACCGACAGTGTCAGACGCTCGCCTTCGCCGAGCGTGCTCAGGTGAATCTCGCCGTGCTCGTCCGGACGCCCGTGCCTGATCGCGTTCGTCACCGCCTCGTTCACCGCGAACGCGATCTCATAGCAGCGCTCCGCGTCGAAGCCAAACGCCGCCGCCGCATCGCGCACGTACTCGCGCGCCACGCTCAGCTTCGACGGCTGCGCCGGCAGGCGCAGCTCGCTCCTCGTGCAGGTGTCGCGGGCCTGTTGCACGGTCGCGCGCACGTCAACCGGTGGTGGCCAGCTCCAGGAGCGCTTCCTCGCGCGAGCGGTACAGCCCGATCAGGCTGTCCACCCCGGCGATCTCGAAGATCCGCAGCACGCGCCGGTTCTCGTCCGCGCACACCACCGCCAGCGAGCCGCCGCCCTCTTCGTGCAGGCGCATCACCGCGCCCACCAGCACGCCGATCGCCGTCGAGTCGATGAACGTCACCTTCGACAGATCCAGCACCAGGCGCCGCGCGCCCTTGTGGATGTGATCCGCCAGACGCTCACGCAGCTGCGGGCTCGCGTCGTAGTCGATATCGCCACCCGCCACCAGCATCGCGATGTCGCCCAAGCGCTCGATGCCCGCAACCGGCGCATCGTCGCTGATGTAGAAAAAGCCCATCTGCTCCTCCAATGCTCGACGACGGTGTCTCCGCCCTCACATCTTCGGCGATCTGAAACACTTCTATAGCACCAACCCTGCAGCTGACGTAGTGCGGCTCGCAATCCCGCCGTAAACACGGGCCGCACAGCTTGAGCGCCGCACCACGTCAGCTGGACATCTGTCCGATTCGACCTGCCGATCGCCTCCTGCCGATCAGCGCAGCGACACGGTCGTGCTCGCCGCCGAGCTCGACCCGCCCACCGCCGTGAACGCGGCGTGCAGCGTCACGCTCACGCGACGGCGATGCGCACGCAGCGACGCGAGCTCCGTCTTCGTGACAGCGGTATGCAGCGTCACCAGCTCCGGCCTGTCGAGCTGCTCGCTCACTCGCTTCACACCACTGCCCGCGAGCACCAGCCGTCCCGCCGCCGGCACCTGCACCACCACCGTCACCACGTCGCCCCTCACCCTCCGCGAGACGACCCGCAGCCTGCCCGCCGCTTTCGCCCCCGGGCCCGAAGCCGGCGCGCCCTGCGTGAGCTCGTTGACCACCACGCTCGTGCCGCCCGGCGTGCCCGAGGAGCCGCTGCCGGCGCCAGAGCCACCTGAGCCGCCCGCACCACCGGAGCCGGCCGATCCACCCGCGCCCCCGCCCGTGCCGCCGCCCGAGCCGCCCACGCCGCCCGGCGCTTCTTCTCCCGAGCCCAGCAGTCCCAGGTCCAGCCCGTCCAGCCCGTCCAGCACGCCCAGCGTCTTGCCGTCCGTCAGCGGCGCCGTCAGCGCCATCGCACTCGACGGCAGCTGCGTGGTGGTCGTGTTCAGCTGCTGTGCGATCGCTTCCGGTGTCGTGCCCAGCTGGCTCGCCAGTTCGCCCACCGTGCCCTTCGTGAACGACGTGCCCGACAGCGTCGAGCCCAGCAGCGCCTGCAGCGCTCCCGCGTTCGTCGCCGCGAGGATCTGTTCCAGCAGCTTTTCCGGTTCACTCGACGACGCCAGCAGCGTCGCCAGCAGCTGGCTCGCGTTTGCCGAGCCCAGCGCGCCGGACAGCACGCTCGACAGGCTTTCGCCGTTCAGCAGCGTGGGCAGTTCCAGAAGCTCTGACACCGACAGCAGTTCCGTCAGCTGCGTTTCCAACTTGGACACCAGTTCCGGCGAGCTCAGCAGCTGCCCCAGCGTGTCACCTTCGCCGGCGAGCGCTTCCACCGTCTTCGCCAACGCCTGCTGCAGCGAGGTCCCCTGTAGCTTGCCCAGACCCGGCAGCTGCGCCAGCGCTTCGCTCAGCCGTGCCGCCGACAGGTCTCCCAGCGGGACGCCCGCCAGCACCTCTTCCACACCGCCCTGCGGCAGCGCCGACATCGACACCTGACCCGCGTCCGGGCGCACCACAGCCGCCGCGCCCGCCGGGAGCGCCAACGACGCGCCCAACGCCACCGTCAGGACGATCGCGGCCGCTGCTCGCGTTCGTACCGACGCTCGCCTCGACAGCCAAACAGATGATGCATGCATGGGTAGAGCCTCCTCGAACGATTTCATTTGCCATCATCGTTTGGCTCTGCCCTTTCAATCCATTTAATAAAATAAATTCCAACAAACGGCTAGTCCGATAGTCGAAAGCATTGCCGCAACCCCTACGGCAGCGTCGCCAGCGTGGGCGTCGTCGGACGCTCCGTGCCCGCGTTGATCGGCACGCCCAGCTCGCCCCATTTGTTGCGGCCGAACGTGAACAGCTGGCCGGTCGACGTCAGCGCCAGCGTGTTGTTGGCCCCAGCCGCGATCTGCGTCACCGCACCCGTCGCGCCCGGCAGCGTCACCAGCGTCGGCGTCGGATTGGGCGTGCGCGTGCCCAGGTTCGTCGCCACCCCCAACTGACCCCACATGTTCGAGCCGAACGCATACAGCTGGCCCGCCGACGTCAACACCAGGCTGTCGCCCGAGCCCGCCGCGATCTGCGTCACCGCGCCCGTCGCGCCCAGCAGCGTCACCAGCGTCGGCGTCGGGTTCGGACGTTCCGTGCCGATGTTCACCGAGTTACCCAGCTGACCGAAGCGGTTGCGCCCAAACGCGAACACCTGACCCGTCGACGTCAGCACCAGCGTGTGCGTGTAGCCCGCCGCGATCTGCGTCACCGCGCCCGTCGCGCCCGGCAGCGTCAACAGCACCGGCACCGGGTTTTCCTGCGGCGCACCGCGTCCGATCGGAATGCCCAGCGCGCCCCAGCGGTCGCGCCCGAAACCGAACAGCTGGCCCGTGGACGTCACCGCGAAGCTATGCGAGCCGCCCGCCGCGATCTGGCTGATCGAGCCCGTCGCGCCCGGCAGGCTCACCAGCATCGGCGTCGGGTTCGGTTCCTCCGTGCCGCTGTCAAACGTCTGGCCCAGCTCGCCGTAGCGGTTGCGCCCCCACGCGTACAGCTGCCCCGCCGACGTCAGCGCCAGGCTCTGGTTGGCGCCCGACGCGATCTGCGTCACCGGGCCTTGCGCCGCCGGCAGCGTCACCAGCGCCGGCGTCGGATTCGGGGTCTGCGTGCGCACGTTCACCGTCGTGCCCAGCTGCCCCCACAGGTTGCCCCCAAACGAGAACAGCTGGCCTGACAAGGTCAGCACCAGGCTGTCGTTGAAGCCGATCGCCATCTGCGCCACCGAGCCCGCCGCACCCGGCAGCGTCACCGGCGTCGGCGTCGGGTTGGGATGCTCCGTGCCGTTGTTCACCGGGCTCGCCAGCTGCCCCCAGCGGTTCTGCCCGAACGCGAACATCTGACCCGTCGAGCTCAGCACCAGCGCGTGATCGCCGCCCGCCGCCAGCCGCACCGCCATCGGCGCCGCCGCAAGCGCCACACCCGCGGGGACCGCCAACATCGCAGCCAGCGCCGTCAACGCAGCCAGCGTCGCCATCGCAGCCAGCGTCGCCATCGCCGCGAGCGCCGCCATCGCAGCCAGCGCCGGCGCCTCGCGGCGCAAACCAATGCCTCCCATTACTGTCAACCCCTTTCGTGGTCTCGTGCCCCCGCTACATCCAGCGTGTCGACACGCGCGTGCGCTGAACGAGCACGCCCGCGCGGCGCGGACGCATCTCGTACGGGCATCCGCGGCGCGCTAGTACGCGCGTCCAGGCGCGCTCAACAGCGCACGTACGCCGCCACGTAGCGCAGGCTCGCCACCCGCCGGAACCCGCGCGGCACGTCGTCGATCCAGTGCGGGTCGTGGCTGTCATTGCCAAACGGCCCGTACTCGTTGTCGTACAGCGCGCGGTTGCCCCCCTGCATCACCAGCGCCACGCCGCGTTCGCGCGCGGGCGCCGTTTCCACGTCGCTGCGCGCCAGCACATCCGCCACGCGCCGCGTGCCCAGGTCCAGCAGGATCAGCGGCATCAGCTTGTGGTTCGGCACCGAGATCGGCCCGCAGCGCCGGCCCGCGCTCACCGCCCGCGAGCGCAGCAGCGTGCGCACCTCCGACTCCACGTCCAAGCGCAGCCGCAGCTCGCTCGCAGCGCCCGCCGGATGCAGGTGCACAGCCGTCCACGCGCCCGCCGCCAGCAGCGCCGCCGCCGTCGCCGCCACCAGCGCACGCGACACACGCACGCGACGCGTCAGCACGCCCAACAGCTCCGCTCCCACGTAGCCCGCGAAGCACATCAGCGCCACCGCCGCCAGCGCCAGATAGCGATTCACCACCGCAAAGCCCGCCAGCGACGTGATCACAAACGAGCCCACACCCCCCAGCGCCAGCGCCAGCGGCGCCGCGTAGCGGCGCAGCGCCAGGCGCCGCGCCGCCAGCGCCACGCCCGCCAGCGCCGCAATCAGCACCGGCGGCTTCGCCAGATCCAGCAGCCCCGACAGCGCCGCGCCCGGGATCTGCAGCGCCGGCTTCGAACGCGCCAGTTCCTCCGCGTGGCCCGTCGTGAACGTGAACGAGAACGTCGGGTCGCCCGTCACGCACAGATCAAGCAGCCCCCACAGCACCGCCGGCAGCGCCACCAGCGCCAGCAGCCGCACGCGCCGCCGCCACGGCGCGTCACGGCCCACCCACACCGCGTAGCCCAGCAGGTACAGCCACGCGTCCGGGCGCAGCAGGCCAGCCGCCACCAGCAGCACCCACACCCAGCCGCCGCGACGCCGGCGCTCGCCCTCCAGCACCGCCGCCCACACCAGCAGCGCGACGTACGGCACGTCCAGGTACGCAAACGCCGCATAGAACGCGAAGTGAAAGCGCGACAGCAACAGCACGCACGCCAGCACCGCCGCCAGCGCGCCAAACGCGTCGCGGCCCAGCCTGTACAGCCCCGCCACCACCGCCAGCAGCGACGCCACCCCCACCAGCGTCATCGCCCGCGGCCCCGCCCAGCCCAGCGCCGCGCACAGCGTGCCAAACGCCACCCACAGCGGATGCTCCGTCGGCGCGCGATACGCCGCAAAGCTCGGCAACTGCCCCGCCAGCAGCTGGTGCCCCCACTCCAGCGACCACGCCGAGTCGAACGTCGGCGCCACCGGGTACGCGATCCACAGCGCCAACGCCACCGCCGCCAGCGCCGCAAACGCCGCAAACGCCGCCCAGCGGCGCGATGCGCCGATCGTGCACCCGCCCGCCAGCCGCGCGCGGCTCACCGCGCGACGTCGATCAGCACGATCGTCCACGGCAGCGGGCAGCGCACCTCGCGCACGCGCCCATGGCGCGCCGCCAGCGACACGAACGCACGCCTCGAGTAGTGGTTCACGTGGCCTGGCGGGTTGCCCAGCCAGCCCACGTACGCGCCGCGCAGCACGTTCAGCACCCGCCACAGCGGCTCGCGCGGAACCGACACCAGCACCGCCCGCCGCGCCACCCGCACCAGCTCCGCCAGCGCCACCTCCGCCGCCGCCACCTGCTCCAACAGCTCGATCCCGCACGCCACGTCGAACTCGCCGTCCGCGAACGGCAGCGCGCACGCGTCCGCCACGTCAAAGCGCACGTTCCGCTCCGCGCGCTCGTTCCACTCCGCAACCACGCGCTCACGATCCACCGCCAGCACGTCAAGCTCCGGCCAGCGCCGCGCCCAGCGCTGCGACAGCACGCCCTCGCCGCAGCCCACGTCCAGCAGCGACGCACACGGCGCGTCCGTGGAGAGCGCGGGGAGCTCGTCGGCGCGCCGTGCGGCGTGCGGCAATGCGTCCGCCAGTGCGTCCCCCAGCAGCTCGTCCACCTCCCCGAGGAAGCGCCGCGTCAGCAAAGCCGCGAGCGGGTTGCCACTCGCGTACTTGTCATACGCGTTGCCAACATGTGGCGCAAGCGAGGCGGAGGGCGGCACCGCGGGACGATTCTGTCAGCATTGCGCCGCGATGACGCGGGTGCTGGTTGCGGGTGGCGGCGGCTTCATCGGCTCCCACCTCGTGCGAACGCTGGTCGACCACGGCGCAGCCGTGACCGTCGCTGACGCGTGGTGCTCGTACGGCGCGCCCGAAGACGAGGAGCGCCGGCGCACGCTCGCGTGGCGGCGCGAGCAACTGCTCGACGGCGCGCACGTTCACACGCTGTCCACCGACGACGCCCGCGCGCTGCGCCAGCTCATCCGCGACTGCGACCCGCACGTCGTCGTGCAGCTCGCCAACCTGCCGTTCGCGCAGCAGGCGTTCGAGCAGCCCCACGAAGCCCGCCACGCGATCCTCGGCTCCACCGACACGCTGCTCGCCGCGCTGCAGCACCAGCACGCGCCGCACCTGCACCACGTCGTGTACGTCTCCTCCAGCATGGTCTACGGCGACTTCCACCGCGAGCCCATGCCCGAGCACGCGCCCTGCAAGCCGCTCGAGCCCTACGGCCGCTACAAGCACCAGTCCGAGGGACTTGTGCGCGAGCACGGCCACGCCACCGGGCGCACCGTCACCATCGTGCGGCCCTCCGCCGTGTACGGGCCCGGCGACCTCGGCGGGCGCTTCGTGCAGCGCCTCGTCGCCGCAGCGCAAAGCCGCGCCACGCTCACGCTCACCGGCGGCGGGCGCACGCGCCTTGACTTCACGTTCGTCGAGGACCTCGCCCACGGGCTGCGCCTGGCCGTCCTGCAGCCGCCCGGCGCCAACAGCGCCACGCTCAACATGACCTACGGCCAGGCGCGCTCGCTCACCGACGCCGTCCACGTCGTGCGCCAGCTCGGATACCCGGTCGACATCGACTTCGCCGACGAGCACGTCGCCTTTCGCCCGCGCCGCGGCGCCCTCGACAACTCGCGCGCGCGCCAGCTGCTCGGCTACGCGCCGCAGCATCCGCTCGAGCTCGGCCTCCAGCGCTACCTCGCCGCCACCGCACCCGTCGCCGCCTGAGGGTGCCACGCGCTTGAGCACACGTGCCGCCGGCCGCACCAGCGCCGAGACGCCGCGCGCCGGCGCCGGCGCCGGCGAGATCCCGTTCTTCGCCGCGCAGCGCGAGTTCGCCGCGCACGGGCGCCAGCTGCTCGAGCGCGCCAGCGCCGTGCTCGCCGACGGGCAGACGCTGCAGGGCCAGCAGGTGCGCGGCTTCGAGCACGAGCTCGCCCAACGGCTAGGGCGCGCGCACGCCGTCGCCGTCGGCTCCGGCACCGACGCGCTGTTCTTCGCGCTGCGCGCGCTCCGCATCGGCGCCGGCCATCAGGTGCTCGTGCCCGCGCTGTCGTTCATCGCCTCAGCCTCGTGCGTGCTGCGCGCCGGCGCGCAGCCTGTCTTCATCGACACGGACGACCGCCACCTGCTCCAGTTGCACAGCGCGCACTCCCATATAACCCAAAAAACGCGCGCCGTCATCGCCGTCGACCTGTTCGGGCAGACGCCCCACGTGGAGCAGCTCAATGCCTTCGCGCGGGAGCACGCGCTGCTCGTCATCGAGGACGCCGCACAGGCGCTCGGCGCCCCCCGTGCAGGCGCCATCGGGCACGTCAGCTGCGTGTCCTTCGACCCCACCAAGCCGCTCGCCGCGCCCGGCAGCGGCGGCGCGCTGCTCACCGACGACGCCCAGCTCGCCCAGCGCGTGCGCCGCCTGCGCTGGCACGGGCGCGACGACGCCGGCCAGTTCGCCGATCTCGGCTACAACTCGCAGCTGCCCGAGCTGTCCGCCGCCATGCTGCGCCACAAGCTCCAGCTCGAGCCCCGGTGGCGCGCCGCGCGGCAGAGTGTCGCCGCGCGCTACGACGCCGCGCTCGAGGCGGTTCCCGGGGTCCAGGCGCCCGTGCGCGACGAGCTGGCCGCGCACTCCTTCAGCAAGTACGTGCTGCGCACACCCCAGCGCGAGCAGCTGCGCGCGCTGCTGGGCCACGCCGGCGTGCCCACGCGCGTGCACTACCCGCGGCCGCTGCATCTCGAGCCCGTGTTCGCGAACGCCCACGGGAGTGCCGACCGCGACGCGCTCAGCCGCGACGATGCGCGCGACGGAGCCTGCCCCAACGCCGAGCTGGCCGCGCGCGAGGTGCTGTCGCTGCCCATCCACGCATTCCTCAGCGACCACGAGGTTCAGCGCGTCGTCGATGCGCTGACCGGCGCCGCCGTCACGCTGGCGCGCGGCTAAGGTGCAAGCCATGCAGTACGTCAACCTCGGCGCCACCGGCCTGCGCGTCTCGCGCGTGTGCCTCGGCATGATGAGCTTCGGCAACAACAGCGACAAACCGTGGGTGCTCGACGAGGACGCCGCCGAGCCCATCGTGCGCGCAGCAGTCGACGGCGGCATCAACTTCTTCGACACCGCAGACACCTACTCGCAGGGCGCCAGCGAGGTCGCCACCGGGCGGCTGCTGCGCAAGCTGCTCTCCCGCGAGGAGGTCGTGCTCGCCACCAAGGTGTTCATGCCCATGACCCCCGGCGAAAACGGCGGCGGGCTCTCGCGCAAGCACATCCTCGCCGCCATCGACGCATCGCTGCAGCGCCTCGACATGGACTACGTCGACCTCTACCAGATCCACCGCTGGGATCCGCGCACGCCCATCGAGGAGACCATGCAGGCGTTGCACGACGTCGTGCACGCCGGCAAGGCCCGCTACATCGGCGCCAGCAGCATGTTCGCGTGGCAGTTCGCCAAGGCCCAGCACGTCGCCCAGCTCGCCTGCAGCACGCGCTTTGTGTCCATGCAGAACCACTACAACCTCGTGTACCGCGAGGAGGAGCGCGAGATGATCCCGCTCTGCCTCGACCAGAGCGTCGGCGTCATCCCCTGGAGCCCGCTCGCACGCGGCATGCTCGCCGGCAACCGCACCCGCGACGGCCAGCGGCTAACCGCGCGCGCCGGCAGCGACCCCTTCGCCGACTACCTGTACGACCAACCCACCGACTTCGACGTCGTCGAGCGCGTCGTCGCGGTCGCCGGCGAGCGGGGGGTGCCGCCCGCGCACGTCGCGCTCGCGTGGCTGCTGCACAAGCCCGGCGTCACCGCGCCCATCGTCGGCGCCACCAAGGTGGAGCACCTGCAGGACGCGCTCGCCGCCGAGCAGCTCACGCTCAGCGCAGACGAGATCGAGCGGCTCGAGCAGCCGTACGTGCCGCATCCCGTGCTCGGGCACGGGTAGCGCCGCCGGAAGCCATCCGCCCTCCTGCCCGCCGTCGTCCCCACCAGCCGAGGGCTCAGATGTTCCGACCCAGGGGGCTGTTCGGGTCTGTGGATTATGCTAGGCTCGTCGCCGCTAGCGAGCGGGACTCCTGTTCTGCCTCTCGGAAGGATTTATCATGGGCGCTGTGAACTACCTGCCGGTCATTGACCAATCCGCCGATAAGCATGTGGCCACAGAGATCGACCTCGAGGCAATACAGGCCGCGCGTCGTGATCCGGCCATGCACGCGCTACTCGAAGAGGCGGCCGCCGAGGGCGCACGAGTCGAGCGTGAGGGCCGCCAGCGCTGGTGAAGCCCAACAGGCCCGTCCGCATCGGCGCTGCGCCTCGCGTAGCCTTGGACGAGCCATTGGCCATCAGGGTCTACACACGCGATGAGCTCGGGGTCGGAGGGTAGCTGGTACCAATGGACACCAGCCAACGCCGCCAGCGCGGCCTACTCGGACATCGAGCAGGCGATCGCCGCGTTCGAGTCGATTGATACCGACGCCGGTCGGGAGGCTGCGAGATGGCTCCGAGAGGACGCGCTGCTGGATCACCCCTCCACGATCACATACGTTCTTCTCCACGACGGCCAGATCGATGGCTACTTCGCGATTGCCTCGGGGTCGGTGACCCTCACCCAGCGGCACCGGAAGGGTCTTTCGCCTGGGCAACGCGACTATCTCCTCTCGCCCACGCAGGGCGCATCGCTCATCGCATGGGTGGCCCGCCATCGCGACAGTCAGACGCGTGGTCGCGGGATCGTGCTCTATGCCCTGTTCATCGCGCTTAAGGTCTCGCGGCTCCAAGGCACGCCCGTCGCCGTCCTCGATCCGTTTGACGATGAGACGGCGGCCCTGTGGGTAGAGCGCTACGGATTTCGACGCTCGCGCACCCCCGGCGGCAACGACGTACGTCTATGGGTGCCGCTACATCAAAGGTAGCGACGCCACTGCCCTACCATCGCTGGCGGCCTTCGCGCTCGACAGACTCGCCTTCCGCCTCTGCGGCAGCCAGCAGAACGCCCAGCCTAGCATCCCCTCGCGCCTGCTGAAGATCATCAAGATCGATCGAAACCGGCTTGCCACTGCCGGACAGGCCGAACTCCGCCGGCACCTCTCGCGCGCCATCTGTCGTGGAAGTTGGATGTCTACGCTGATGTGCCATACGGTGCAAACTATAGGCTCTGGACGCTCATATTGTCAAGCTACTGGATCCTCGCCATGCCTCATCTTCATCGGATGCAAAGCGCAAGAACATGAGCTTCAGCTACCACATCCAAGCTAGCAGGCAAGTTCCGGATGTCCAGCAGCTGCAGCACCTACCGTCCAAGGATGGCGACGCGGTCGGACGCCAAGTCGCGATCGCGGCCCATGGGTAGGGCAGCTCTCACGCGTTACCGAGAAGCGCACCAGACAGCGCACCCCGAGGCATCAGCCCCCCTGTGTCTCCCAGTCGAGCCGCGGGACGCTTCAGGCCTTGCGCTGCAGCGCCACGACCGGTATCTCCCGCGTGGTCCGCTGCTCGTACTCCGCGAACTGCGGGTACAGCTCCGCCTGCTTGCGGAACAGCCGTTCGCGCTCCTCGCCCTCCGTCACCACCGCGTCGACCTCCACCGTGTCCGTGCCAACCTCCACGGTCGCCACGGGGTTGGCAGCCAGGTTGTGGAACCACGCCGGGTTGGTGTCCGCGCCGCCCTTCGACGCGAAGATCACCATACGCTCGCCATCCGGCAGGTACATCACCGGCGTCGTGCGCCGCTGCCCGCTCTTGGCGCCCGTCGCGGTCAGCAGCAGCACCGGCGCGCCCTCGAACGGGCCGCCCACCCGGCCTTCGTTCGCGCGGAACTCCTCAACGATCGCACGGTTGAAGTCGTCCATATCCGACATCTCGCTCTCCGTTCCTCGGGTGGCGTGAGCGTACCGCGGGCGCGCGCGGTCGGGCCCCTCGACTATGCCGCCAGGCGCACCGGCAGCGACTTCAACTGGTTCAGGAACAGCGATTCCACCGCCGCCGGCGTGCCGTCCAGCTGCATGTTGGGGAAGCGCTTCAGCGTCTCCTCCAACATCACCTTCAGCTCCAGCCGCGCCAGCGCTGTGCCCAGGCAGAAGTGCCGGCCGCCCGCGCCGAACGCCTGGTGCTCGGCTTTGCGGCGCAGGTCGAAGCGGTCCGGGTCCTCGTAGCGCGTCTCGTCGCGGTTCGACGACACGTACCACATCACCACCTTCTCGCCCTCGCGGATCTTCTGGCCGTGAAGCTCCGTGTCGCACGTAGCCGTGCGGCGGAAGTGCGCAAACGCGGGGAACATGCGCAGCGACTCCTCCACCGCGTCCGGGATCAGCGACGGGTCGTCCAGCAGCAGCTGCATCTGCTCGCGGTCCTGCAGCAGCGCGCGCATGCCGCTGCAGTACGTCGCCTTCGTGCTGTCGTTGCCCGCCGCCATCAGCAGGAAGAAGCCCATCACGATCTCGTGTTCCTCCAGCTTCTCGCCGTCCACCTCCGCGTGCACCAGCACGCTCGTCAGGTCCTCCGTCGGGCTCTCCGTGCGCGCCGCAATCAGCTGGCGGCAGCGCTCGAAGATCTCCGGCATGTCTTTCTCCAGCGCGCCCTCAAAGCCGTCCGGGTTCAGATCCGGGTCCGCCGCGCCCAGCGTCGAGTTCATCAGCCGCGCCCAGATCGCGTCGTCCTGCTCGTCGATGCCCATGAAGCTGCCGATCACGCGCGACACCACCGGCTGCGCCACGTCGCTCACCAGGTCGCACGTCTCGCGGTCCTCCAGCCTGTCCAGCACCCTGATCGCGATCGCCCTGATCGCGTCCTCGTGCGCGGCGATGCGCCGCGGCGTGAAGCCCGCCTGGAACAGCGCCTTCAGGCGATCGTGCTTCGGCGGGTCCATGCCGATGAACATCGCGCGCGCCAGCTCGATCGGGAAGCCCGCCGCAGCCACCAGCACGCCGCCCAATTCCGAGGAGTACGTCTTCCAGTCGCGGCTCACTGTGTGCACGTCATCCGCCGTCGTCACCGACCAGAAGCCAGCCTCCTCCGGGAACAGTTCAAAGCTCTCCGTCCAGTGGATCGGGCACTTGCCGCGCATCTCCTTGAACATCTCGTACGGCGGACCGTCCGTCCACAGCTGCTCGTCCGTCAGTTCAACAGACTCTATGTCGCGCCCAACAGTCGCCATTCTGAGACCTCCACGATCGCCGCTCGGATGGGGGCGCCGATGATACTGGCTGGCTGGCCAGTTTGTAGGCGGAGTCCTTCAGCGCTCCCCAAGTCGCCTCGGGACAATTTCATATAGAGGGCTTGCGCCCTCGCGCGTGCGGGAAGGATAAAGAGGCATGAGGCCCCTGATCGCGATTCTGACGGCGAGCGCGCAGCTCGCATGGGTCGCGTGGGTCGGCGCCACAGCGATCGCCGCCCCGACCGTGATCGCTCCGTTGCACGGGAGCACCGCCGTCGAGGCATACGGCGACGTGGCGGTGTGGAGCGACTACGACGCAGCGAGCCGCTCGTGGCACGTCGTCGTCCGTCGCAACGGCAAGATCACGACACCGCCGATCCCCGCGGCCGCGAAGGCGATCGAAGTCGACGTCGGTCCCGGCCCATCCGGCTCGCCTATGCTCGCCTACGTCAGCTGCGCCGACGGATGCCATGTCGTGACCTCCGGTGTGGATGGCAGCGCTCCGCATACGATTCGCGGCAGCCAGGGAGCCTCGCATCCGACGATCTGCGGCCAGCGGGTGGCATGGGTGAGCGGCCGAGCCAAGGTGATGATCAGCCGCCTCGACGGCACCGAGCGCAGGGTGCTCGGTGGCGCGCCGCATCGCAAGTGCTACTACGCGCCACCGCCCGCGGAACCCCCGCCACTGGTCTGCGCCCCGCCGCAGGGACCCAGCGTCGAAGCGCTGGCGCTGAACCGCGGACAGCTCGCGCTGGTGGACACGTTCGATCTCAACGACGGCATCGGAGCCAACGGCACCACCACCGAGGTGCGCACCGAGGCCGTCACCGGCGGGCCGCAGCGGCTCATCGCGCTACTGGGCGTAGGAGAGGGCGATGAGAGCTGGCTCGGCCCGTCGTGGTCCGGCGGGAAGCTGTACTTCTACGAGGACAGCATGGGCGCCGGCTTCGTCGCGTACCGCTTCGACCCCGCGCACAACGCCTACGCCAGCGCTCGCGCCCATACCTATCTGAGCGGCTTCTCGGTCGTCGGGGAACGCGCGTACGAAGCGACGGCGCCTGGTGAACCGGGCCGCGTGTGTGAAGAAGAAGGACTCGCGCCGTGCGTCGTGCGACTCAGCCAGCGGCTCGCGTTCAAGCCGGCCAGGGCTCCCGTGCACGTGCCCTGAGAGCCTGCGGGCCGACCGACCCCGTCTACGCCCGTATTCCGCTTCTCAACGGGCGCGCCTCGCCCCACGGATCCGTGGGGCGATCACGTTGGGCGGCGGCACCGCGGGCATCGGATTCGTCGGGACCGGCTTGGGCGACGTGGGTGCAGGCTTGTCGGACATCTCAGATCAAGATTGTAATTACCAGGGCGACAACCAAGGCGAGGATCTCGACCGTCATCATCAAGATCGCGAACCGAACACGTCCTACTGAGGTTTCGAGAATCGCGTGGTTGTGCCGATAGCCCACATCGAGATAGCCGGCCGCGAAAGATCGATGGCGAGCTCCTCGGGCGTATCAGCCATGCGCCGTCATGGTCCCGCGGCGGCGGCGATCCCCTTCGGCCTGGCTGCCGGTCACCGCTCCAACTGCCCCCACCGTCACACTGATCCCTGCATTGACCCGCGCGACGCCCCAACCGAACGTGCCCGGCAGGGGAATGGTGGCGTCGTACGGGGTGCGCTTCTGGATGCTGGTGGTGCTGATCGGCGTGGGCGCGGGCGCGGGCGGCGCGGCGCTGATGGAGCTGCTGCGCGCGGTGCAGCACCTGGCGTGGGGCTATCACTCGGGCGACTTCCTGGAAGGCGTCGAGCGCACGTCCTCGGCGCGGCGCGTGCTGGTGCTGTTCGTCGGGGGCGTGGTGGCGGGCGGCGGCGCGCTGGCGCTGGCGCGCGCGGAGCCGGCGGACGTGTCTGGCGCGCTGTGGCTGCGCGGCGCGCGCGTGCCGTTCTGGTCGAGCGTGGCGCGCGGCGTGCACTCGATCGTGATCGTGGCGCTGGGCGCGTCGCTGGGTCGCGAGGCGGCGCCGCAGCAGGTGGGCGCGGGCGTGGCGAGCTGGCTGAGCGAATGGGCGAAGCTGCCGGACTGGCAGCGACGGCTGCTGGTGGCGTGCGGCGCGGGCGCGGGCATGGCGGCGGTGTACAACGTGCCGCTGGGCGGCGCGCTGTTCGCGCTGGAGGTGCTGCTGGGCACGCTCACGCTGCCGCTGGTGCTGCCGGCGCTGGCCACGTCGCTGATCGCCACGGCGGTCGCGTGGGTGGTGCTGCCGACGGCCCCCACGTACACGATCCCCACGTTCCCGGTGAGCGCGCGAGTGGTCGTGTGGGCGGTGATCGTGGGGCCGCTGGCGGGCCTCGCGGCGATCGGCTGGATCCGCCTGATCGCGCTCGCGCACTCTTTCAGGCCGTCGTCGGCGTGGCTGCGGCTGGCGGCGCCGATCGCGGTGTTCACGGCGCTGGGCGCGCTCGCGATCGCGTACCCGCAACTACTGGGCAACGGCAAACCGGTGGTGCAGCTGACGCTCGCGGCGAAGCTCAGCGTGGGGCTCTTGGCAGTGTTGCTGGTACTCAAGCCGCTGGTGACCGCCGCGTGCCTGAACAGCGGCGCGCCGGGCGGCCTGCTCACGCCGACGCTCGCGTACGGCGTGCTGCTGGGCGGACTGCTGGGCGAGGGCTGGGCGCAGCTGTGGCCGGGCGCGCCGCTTGGCTCCTACGCGATCATCGGCGGCGCCGCGGTGCTGGCCGCGTCGATGCAGGGGCCGCTGGCGGCGGTGGTGCTGATGCTGGAGCTGACGCACCACGGGGACGCGCTGATGGTGCCGGTGCTGATCGCCGTGGTGGAGGCGACGGTGCTGGCGCGGCTGGTGGGCGCGCCGTCGATCTACTCCGCGCGGCTGTCCGCGGGCGCGCACGCGCACAGCTGAGGTGGCACCGGCTTTGCAGCGATAGGGATGCGCGCGCGCAGGTGGTACTACTCCCGTATGCCCCGCGCGATGTGGACAGGCACGATCGGCTTCGGCCTGGTGACGGTGCCGGTGAAGATGTACAGCGCAGTGGACCGCAAGACGGTGCGCTTCCATCAGCTCTCCAGCAAGAGCGGCGTGCGCATCGCGCAGAAGCGCGTCGACCCGTCGACCGGCGAGGAGGTGCCGTACGCGGACGTGGTCAAGGGCTACGAGCTGGCGCCGGACCGCTACGTGGTGATCGAGCCGGGGGAGCTTGAGGCACTGGAGCCGACGAAGACAAAAACAATCGAGATCGAGGAGTTCGTAGATCTCTCACAGATCGACCCTGTGTACTACGACCATCCTTACTACCTGGCGCCGGGGACCGGGGGAGCGAAGCCATACCGGCTGCTGCTGGAGGCGATGCGCGCGACCGGCAAGGTGGCGATCGCGCGCGTGGTGATCCGCTCGAAGGAGCAGCTGGTGGCGGTGCGCCCGATGGGCGACGCGCTGGGCATGGCGACAATGCTGTTCGCCGACGAAGTGCTGTCGCCGGAGCGCCTCGACGAGGTGACGGAGGCGGCCGACGTGAAGACCACCAAGCGCGAGCTGGACATCGCCAAGCAGCTGGTGGGCTCGCTCGCGGGCGACTTCGAGCCAGATGCGTTCCACGACACGCACCGCGAGCAGGTGCTGCAGCTGATCGAGCGCAAGGCGCAGGGCAAGGCGATCGCGGTGCAGCCCGCGCCGGAGGAGGCGGCCGCGCCTGCGCCCGACCTGATGAGCGCGCTGAAGGCAAGCCTGGACGCGGTACGCGAGCGCGAAGGCCGTGACAGCGGCGCAGACGGCATCAGCGTCGGCAGTGGCACCAGCGTCGGCAGTGGCACCAGCGTCGGCAGTGGCACTGCCGACGGCGGCGGTGCCAGTGGCAAGGGCGCGAAACCGCGCAAAGCCGCCAAGAAGCCGGCGGCGAAGAAAGCGGCCGTCGCGAAGGCCACGGCGAGCAAAGCCACGGCCAAGCAGCCCGCCGCGAAGAAACCCGCCGCCAAGCGGTAGGCGCGGAGCGTCGGCGCGCGTTGGCGGGCCGTACTTTGTTTGACGTTGCGAGCGCCGTATAACCATGGCTATACAGGGCTCCAAGAGCGAGATTGAGCAGGCGACGGCGCGCCTGGCGCGCTACGACGCCAAACGCGACTTCGCGAGCACGCCCGAGCCGGCCGCCGGAGGGTCGGCGGCACCAGCTGGCATCCCGGCGACCGGGGCGTCGGTGGCGGCCGGCGATGCGCTGCGCTTCGTGATCCACGAGCACCACGCGACGCGACTGCACTGGGACCTGCGGCTGGAGCGCGACGGCGCGCTGGCGTCGTGGGCGGTGCCCAAGGGGCTGCCGCCGGCGCCCGGCGAAAACCATCTGGCGGTGGCGGTGGAGGACCACCCGCTGGAGTACCTGCAGTTCGAGGCGGAGATCCCCAAGGGCCAGTACGGCGCGGGCAAGATCGAGATCTGGGACAGCGGCACGTACGAGTGCCTGAAGTGGGAGCCGCGCAAGGTGGAGGTGGCGCTGCACGGCGAGCGCGTGGACGCGCGCTACGCGCTGTTCCCGATCGATGCGGGCGAGCACCCGAAGAACTGGCTGATCCACCGCATGGACCCCGCCGCGGACCCCCGCCGCGAGCCGATGCCCGCGCGGATCGCGCCGATGCTGGCGCGATCGGGCGAGCTGCCGCGCGAGGACGGCGGCTGGGCGTACGAGGTCAAGTGGGACGGCGTGCGCGCGCTCGCGTACTCGCAGCCGGGGGAGCTGCGCCTGGAGAGCCGCAACCTGAAAGACATCGGCGACAGCTACCCGGAGCTGTTCGCGCTGAACGCGGCGCTGGGATCGCACAGCGCTGTGCTGGACGGCGAGGTCGTGGCGCTTGACGGCGACGGGCGCCCGAGCTTCGAGGCGCTGGCAAAGCGTATGCATGTGAGCTCGCGCGCGCAGGCGCGCAAGCTCGCGAAGAGCACGCCTGTGACGTACGTGATCTTCGACGTGCTGTGGCTGGACGGGCACTCGCTGATGCGCGAGCCGTACGAGCGCCGCCGCGCGCGGCTGGCGGAGCTGGGGCTGAGCGACGCCAGCTGGCAGACGCCGGAGCACGTGGTGGGCGAGGGCAAGGCGCTGCTGGCGGCCACCGCGGAGCAGCAGCTGGAGGGCGTCGTGGCGAAGCGGCTGGCGTCCACGTATCAGCCGGGCGCGCGCACGCGCGACTGGGTGAAGGTCAAGACGGTCGCCCGCCAGGAGTTCGTGGTGGGCGGCTGGATGCCCGGCAAGGGCAAGCGCAGTGACAGCGTGGGCGCGCTGCTGCTGGGCGTGTACGAGGGCGCACGCGAAGATGGTCCGGCCGGCGGCGGCGGCCGCCGTGACGACGATCACGGCAGCGGCCAGGCACAGCTGCGCTTCGTGGGCCGGGTGGGCAGCGGCTTCAGCGACGAGGAGCTGCAGCGCCTGTCCCGGCTGCTCGCTCCGCTCGCGCGCTCGACGTCGCCGTTCACGTCAGGCGCGAAGCCGCCGCGCGAGGCGCTGTTCTGCGAGCCGCGCCTGGTGGCGGAGGTGAAGTTCGCGAGCTGGACCGCCGGCGGCAGCCTGCGCGCGCCCACGTACAAGGGGCTGCGCGAGGACAAGCCGGCGGAGCAGATCGTGCGCGAGGACGCCACCCGCGAGGGGAGCGCGCACGAGGGGAGCGCGCACGAAGGCGCAGTACGGCTGCAGATCGTGCACGAGGGCGAAGTCGCGCACACGATCGTCGACGGCCGCGAGCTGAAGCTGTCGAACCTCGACAAGGTGCTGTACCCGCGGACGGGATTCACCAAGGGCGAGCTGATCGAGTACTACGCGGAGATCGCGCCGGTGCTGCTGAGCCACCTGGCGGGGCGCCCGCTGACGGTGACGCGCTGGCCCGATGGCGTGGAGGCGAAGTCGTTCTTCCAGAAGCAGGCACCAGCGCACCGTCCCAAGTGGGTGCGCACGGCGACGGTGGCGAGCGCGAACAAGCCGATCGACTACACGCTGGCGGACGACCTGCCGACGCTCGTGTGGCTGGCGAACCTGGCGGCGATCGAGCTGCACGTGCCGTTGTCGCGGGCTGCGGCGATGGACCGCCCGACGTCACTGGTGTTCGACCTGGACCCCGGCGCACCGGCCACGATCGTGGAGTGCTGCCACGTGGCGCTGCAGCTGCAGGGCATGTTCGAGCACCTCGGCCTGGACAGCTTCGCCAAGACGTCCGGCTCCAAGGGCCTGCAGGTGTACGTGCCGTTGAACTGCGCCGACGTCACATACGAGCGCACCAAGCCGTTCGCCAAAGCGGTGGCCGAGCTGCTGGAGGGCGCCGAACCGAACCTGGTGGTGTCGCGCATGACCAAGGCGCGCCGCACCGGCAAGGTGCTGATCGACTGGAGCCAGAACGACGCCAAGAAGACGACCGTGTGCGCATACTCGCTACGCGCCGGCGAGCGGCCCACGGCGTCGACGCCACTCGACTGGGACGAGGTGCGCGCCGGACGCGACTCAGGCGACCCGTCGAGCCTCGTGTTCGAGGCGCTACAGGTGCTCGAGCGCGTCAGCGAGCGCGGCGACCTGATGGCGCCGGTGCTTTCGTTGGCGCAGAAGCTGCCGGACTAAAGGTGTGACTCTCAACCGGCGAAGGTGAATAGCGAGCGCAACCGCGCAGCTACTCGAACTCCGGTGCGCTCCACCCCGGCATCACGTCCGGCAGCCCGTCGCTGACGCGATCGGGGAAGTGCGCGGGGCGCTTCTCCAGGAAGGCCGTGATGCCCTCGACGGCGTCCGCCGACTGGCCGCGTGCGACCATGCCGCGGGAGTCCGCGCGGTGCGCCAGCATCGGGTGCTCGGCACCCAGCATTCGCCACATCAATTGGCGCGCCACGGCAACGGACACCGGCGCCGTGTTATCCGCGATCTCGCGTGCCAGCTCGCGCGCCGCGTCAAGCAGCTCGTCCTTGGGGTGCACGCTGCGTACCAGGCCGCCCCGAAGCGCCTCCTGCGCGGAGAACACGCGGCCCGTCGCCACCCATTCCATCGCCTGGCTGATGCCCACCACGCGCGGCAGGAACCAGCTCGAGCACGCCTCCGGGATGATGCCGCGGCGCGCGAACACGAAGCCCATGCGCGCGTCGTCCGCTATCAGGCGCACGTCCATCGGCAGCGTCATCGTTGCGCCCACGCCCACCGCCGGGCCGTTGATCGCAGCGATCACCGGCTTCTTGCTTTCGAAGATCCGCAGCGAGAATTCGCCGCCGTTGTCGCGCCTGTCGCCCGCCACCGCCTCGCGCTTGCGCGCGTCGAACGTGTCGCCGCCGCTCGCCAGGTCAGCGCCCGCGCAGAAGCCACGGCCCGCGCCCGTCACGACAATCGCCCGCACCTCGTCGTCCCCGTCCGCCTCGTCAAACGCCGCGCGCAGCTCCTCGCCCATCTGCGCCGTCCACGCGTTCAGGCGATCCGGCCGGTCCAACGTGATCGTCAGCACGTTGTCGGTCAGCTTGGTTTTGATCTGCTCGAAGTCCATGGCGTCGCGGGATCATATGCGTGTATCGTGGCCAAAGGGTTCATCGTGTTTGCCGGCGACATCCACGGCCGCTACACCCAGCCGCGAGGCCCGCGGCTCAGGGCGCAGCCGTACGCGCCGCCTCGTTTCGCGTTGCTCAAGCGACTGACCATGGCCGCAGCCAGCGCGTTCCTCTCGATCAATCTGTGGACCGGCGCGCCACTGCTCGCGCTGTGGGTCGGCTCGCACAGCTCAGACGACACCGTACTCAGCATGCAAGCCGTGTTCGTCGTCGTGCTCGTGCTCGCCGTGCTCGTGTCCCTCATGGCGCTCGCGCTCGCCTGGCTCGACAACGCCTACGACGATTTCATCGGGCGCCCGCACGCCGAACAGCGTCTGCCATGGCTGCGCAGCATGCGCGCCGAGGCCGAGGGGCACATCAGCGCGCGCGTCGGAACAACACTGCTCGAGCGGATCGTCATCGCGAGCGTCTACCTCGCGGTGATCACCTTCCTGATCTGGTTCTTCTTCTTCGCCGGATCCTCCGTTCCCAACACCTTCTAGCTCGCGCGCCGCTCACCCAGATCCGCTCGGCTCAACTGCCGCTCATACGGCCCGCTGCCCGTCGCGCACATCGCGCCGCAGCGCGCCGCCAGCGCCAGCGCGCCGTCCAGCGCCAGGCCCGCGCCGAGGCCATATGTGAGACCCGCCGCAAACGAGTCGCCGCAGCCGTACGAGTCCACGCGCTTGCCCGGCAGCGGCGCCGCCTGCCATCCACCCGTCGCGCCGTCACTACGCCTGTAGCGACCGCCGCGCTCGCCCTCCGTCCACACCACCAGCTCCGCCTCCGCCAGCGCCGGCTCCGCAGCACGCAGCTCGATCTCGTCATCGCCGCTCAGCACCAGCGCGTCCAGCCGCACGCCATGGCCCAGCGCGTCGCGTGCACGCGGGCTCGCCACCAGCACGCGTGCTCGTGCTCGCGCCAACCGCAGCTCAGCCTCGTCGCCCGCCGTGAAGTACACCGCGTCAAGCTCCTCCAGCTCGCTCCAGCGCTCGTGCGAGGGCCCGCGTCGTGCTTTGCCAGACGGCGCTGCCCCCGAAGACTGCGCCCCCGGCGACTCGCCTGCCCGCTCCTCCGCGCCGCGCGGTTCCAGGCGCGGCCCAAACGTCGTGATCGTGCGCTCGCCCGCGTCGTCCACCAGCGTCACCGCCCTGCGGCTCGGCACGCTCGCCATCGACGCGCGCACGTCCACGCCCAGCGCCAGCAGGCGCGCAGCCGAGCGGCTGCCGAACACGTCGTCGCCCAGCACCGTCACCAGCGACGCCGCGCCCGCCAGGCGCGCCAGCTGCACAGCGGCCACCGCGCCGCCGCCAGCCGGCTCCTCGAACGGATCGCTCGCGTGCACCACCTCGCCCGCGCGCGGCACGTGCTCCACGCGCGCGAACTGCACCCACTCCACGTGGCCCACCACCGCCACCCTCAACCCGCCCGTGTGCACGCGCCGCAGTCTCACACACCCAACATCTGCCCGAGCGGCGTTCCACTCTCCCCGCCCCTGACACAAGGCATAGGATCCTCCGCCCATGACACCACTCGTACTCGTCGAGCAGCCCGCGCCGCACGTCGTGCAGCTCGCGCTCAACCGCCCCGACCAGATCATGGCCGGCACCGTCATCCCGCTCGACGGCGGCATCACCGGCTGCGCCTGAGCCACATCGATGCGACGCGTGTCCTCGCCCCGCGCCGTCCTCGCCGTCGCCGTGCTCGGCACGTTCATGGCGTTCGTCGACGCCACCATCGTCAACATCGCCGTACCCAACATCCACCACGACTTCGCCCGCTCGCAGCTGTCAAGCGTCTCGTGGGTGCTCAACGCCTACAACATCGTGTTCGCCGCCTTCCTCGTCGGCGGCGGGCAGCTCGCCGACCTGCTCGGCCGGCGCAAGGTGTTCTCGTTCGCGCTCGTCGCCTTCACGCTCGGCTCCACCCTCTGCGCCATCGCACCGTCGCTCGGCCTGCTCGTCGCCGCGCGCATGCTGCAGGCCGCCGGCTCCGCAATGCTCGTGCCCAGCTCGCTCGCCATCGTGCTGGAGGCGCACGCCGAGCGCGAGCGCATGCACGCCGTCGCGCTGTGGTCCGCCGTCGCCGCGCTCGCCGCCGGCATCGGGCCGCCGCTCGGCGGCCTGCTCATCACCGCCTCCAACTGGCGGCTCGTGTTCCTCGTCAACATCCCCGTCGGCGCCGTCGCGCTCGTGCTCGCCCAGCGCGTGCTCGTCGAGAGCCGCGCGCCCGGGCGCCGGCGCGTGCCCGACCTGCTCGGCGGCGCCGTGCTCGCGCTCGCCATCGCCGCGCTCGTGCTCGCCGTCGTCAAGGGCCAGGAATGGGGCTGGGGCGGCGCGCGCGTCATCGGCGCGTTCGCCATCGCGCTGCTGCTCAGCGTGTGCTTCCTGCTGCGCACCAGCCGCCAGCGCGCGCCCGTCCTCGACCTGTCGCTGCTGCGCATCCGCTCGTTCGCCATCTCCAACGGCGTCACCGTCGTCATGGCCGGCGGCTTCTACGCCTACACGCTCTGCAACGTCCTGTTCCTCACCACCGTCTGGCGTTACTCCATCCTCACCGCCGGCCTCGCCCTCACCCCCGGGCCGCTCACCGCCATGGCCGTCGCCGGCCCCGCCAGCCGCGTCGTCGAACGCCTCGGCCACCGCGCCGTCGCCGCGCCCGGCGCGCTCGTATGGGCCGGCGGCATGGCCTTCTTCGCCGCCACCCTCCGCACCCGCGCCGACTTCCTCAGCGGCTGGCTGCCCGGCATGCTCATCCTCGGTCTCGGCGCCGGGCTCACCTTCCCCACGCTCAGCGGCGCCGCCGTCGCCTCCGTGCCCGGCCCGCGCTTCGCCATCGCCACCTCGCTCAACTCCGTCGCCCGCCAGCTCGGCGCCGCGCTCGGCGTCGCCGTGCTCATCGCCATCCTCGGCACGCCCACGCCGCTGCACGCGCTGCACGCGTTCCAGCACGGCTGGCTGTTCGCCGGCGGCTGCTTTCTCGCCGGGTCCCTCGCGTGCCTTGCGCTCGTCGTCAGCCGTAGCGAAGACCTTGCCACGGGCAGCGCCAGCGCCGGAGCGGGTGCCGACGACCGGTCCGACGGGCGCTCGTGGGTCAGAGCCATCGGCGACGTCGGGGCAACCGGCGAGGAGCCCGCAGGCGCGCCACGCGGCGCCGGCTCGTCCGCCACCCGGCTGCCCTCCCTCGCCAAAGCCGCCGGCGAGCGCGCCCAGGTGACACCGCAGACCGTCGCGCAGTTCCTGCGCAACGTGCCACTGTTCGCCGCGCTGTCCGATGAGCTGCGCCAGGAGATCGCCACGCTCGCGCGCAGCGTCAGCCTCGCGCCCCAGCAGTGGCTGTTCCGCCAAGGCGACGCCGCCGACGCCCTCTACATCGTGCGCATAGGGCACCTCGAGGTCGTCAAAGAGGACCAGCCCGACAGCCCGCCCGTGACCATCAACACGCTCACGCGCGGCGCCGTGCTCGGCGAGCTCGCTCTGCTCAGCCACTCCGCGCGCAGCGCCTCCGTGCGCGCGCTGCGCGACAGCGAGCTGCTGCGCATCGACCGCGCGGGATTTGACTCGCTGCTGCGCCGCGAGCCGCAGCTCGCGCTCAGCCTCACGCGCGTGCTCAGCGCACAGCTGCAGGCCAGCCGCGCCGTGCCCGTCGCGCGCAGGCCGCGCCCCGTCACCATCGCCCTGCGCGCCGCCGACCCGCACGTGCCCGTGCTCGACATCGCCGACGAGCTCAGCCGCGCCATGTGCGACTGGGGCAGCGTCGCCGTGCTGTACCCCGACCCGCAGCGCAACGCCCTCCGCGATCCCGGCCTCGACGACGCCGCCGCCCGCGCCGACGCCATCGCGCACTACGGCCCGCTCGTCGAGCGCCTCGAGCTCGACCACGACCAGCTGATCATGGTGTGCGGCACCGACCAGCGGCCCAGCGCGTGGGACCGGTTCTGCACCGCGCGCGCCGACCGCGTGCTCGTCGTCGTCTCCCCGCACGAGCGCATCCCCGGCGACCCGGAGGGCAACGAGAACGGCGGCGAGGCCGGTGCGCCGGATCGGGAGGACGGCGACGCATCCACATGGACGAGTGGGCTGCACGGGGCCGACCTCGTCGGCTACGACATCCAGCCCGCGTCCGCCCGCCTCTCCCCGTGGATCCAGCGGCTGCAACCAGCCGGCGTGTTCTCGCTCAGCGCCGGCGCCCAGCGCCGCCACGACTGCGCGCGCATCGCGCGGCGGCTCGCAGGGCGCTCCGTCGGCGTCGTGCTCGCCGGCGGCGGCGCGCGCGCGTTCGCGCACCTCGGCGCGCTCGACGTGCTGCTCGACGCCGGCCTCACCGTCGACCGCGTCGCCGGCGTCAGCATGGGCGCGTTCATCGGCGGCCTGCTCGCCACCGGCCGCGACAGCGCCGCCATCGACGCCTGCTGTTACGAGGAGTGGGTGCGGCGCAACCCCATCAACGACTACACGCTGCCGCGCCACGCGCTCATCAAGGGTCACAAGGCCGAAGTCATGCTCGAGCGCGTGTTCGGCGACGTGTGCGTCGAGGAGCTCGCGCGCTCCTTTTACTGCTCCAGCGTCAACCTGCGCGGCAGTCAGCTCGTCATCCACCGCCACGGCCTGCTCACCGACGCCATCGGCGCCAGCATCTCACTGCCGCTCATCGGCCCGCCGCTGCGCCACGACGGCGCGCTGCTCGTCGACGGCTCGCTGCTCGACAACCTGCCGCTCGCGCCCATGAGCTCAAGCGGCGAGGGGCCCGTGCTCGCGATCGACATCAAGGGGGGCGACGAGCGGTTGCCGGCGGCCGGCGGCGCGGGGGCGGCGAGCCCGGGGTCCGACCAGCGAGCCTCACGCCCGCCGCGACTGCCGTCGCTGCCCGAGACCATGGCCCGCATCGCGCTGCTGTCCAGCGCCAACACCGACGAGTCCGCCAGGCGCTACGCCGACATGACCATCCCCGTGCGCGTGCCCGGCGTCGGGCTGCTCGAGTTCCACCAGATCGACGCTGCGCGCGAGGCCGGGCGGGTGGCCGCAGCCGCGGCGCTCGACGATGCTCCCGGGTGGCTGCTGCCGGGCGGCGGGGAGGAGTCGGGCGTGGGCGGACGGCGGACGGTGGTGCGGGTTTGAGGGGCTGGACGCGCTCTGAGTTCGGGTGCAGGCCGGCTGAACCCGTATGGCCCGGAGCAGACTATCCGTGTTGCGTAAAAGACTTTAATTGCCTGCCCTAGCAACTACTTGCTTTTTAAACAGCGCGCTGCGTAAAATCTTTGATATGCCCAGGCATGCAACCAGGACCACTAACGCAAAAGTGCAGTTCGAGCGCGAGGCGCTGCAACGCCTTCCCACCATTCTCGAAGACTTGCTCGACCAGCCGGATATCGGTCCGCTCCAGCAACAGTCGACCGACAGCAGCCTCGATGCGGTTGTCGAGAGCCACGGACGTCGCTTGCTGATCGAGCTCAAGTACGCCGCAAGCCCCGGAGTCGTCGCCTCAGCCGCAGAGCAGATGGCGCGGCTCGCGCCTTGCGACGGCATCGCCGTGCTGGTCGTGCCGTTCATGACGGCAGCGGGCGCCAAAGCAGCCGCTGAGCGCGATCTGAGCTGGCTCGACCTCTCGGGAAACGCACACATCCGTGACAAGGATCTATATGTCTCGATTCGAGGCCGACCCAACCAGTTCCCGGTTCGCGGACGTCCTGCTTCTGCGTTCGCGCCCAAGAGCTCCCGTATAACGCGAGCACTGCTGCTCGACCCGGAGCGCTGGTGGCGCCAAAAGGAACTCAGCGAGCACACCGACCTCGACGCCGGCCGCATCTCGCGCGTCGTTCGACGACTAGAGGACGACGAACTCCTCGCTCGCGACCAAGCACTGCTGCGCCCTCGCGACCGTGACCTGCTGCTAAACGCCTGGGCCGACGAGTACCGCTTCCATCGCCACGACCTCATCGCCGGACACGTATCAGGGAGCGGCATCGAGCTGGCCCGGGAGCTCGATCATCGACTACGTGCCGCCGACATCAACCACGCATTCACCGGGCTGCCCGCCGCATGGGCTCTAGACCGCTTCGCCCGGTTCCGCCTCAACAGCGTCTACGTCCACGGCGACCCACGCGACGCTGCCGATGCTATTGATCTCCGGCGCAACGAGCGCGGCGCCAACGTGCAGCTCATCGGCCCCGACGACCGTGGCGTCTTCGACGGCCAGCAGGACGTTGACGAGCTGCCCTGCGTGTCGCGCGTGCAGGCCTATCTCGACCTCCTCGCCCTACCCGAGCGCGCCCGCGAGGCAGCCGAGGAGCTGCGCCACGATGGAGCGATCTGGCATGCCAGCCCCTGACAAGCCACGCCACCGCTCCGGCTACACAGCCGAGGAGACCGAGCAAGTCAAGGCTGTGTGCCTCACCCTCGCGGTCACGCTCGGTGCCCACCTCGACGACGTGTGCATCGTCGGAGGCCTCGTGCCGCCCCTGATCATCGACACCACACGAACCGATGACGATGACAGTGACCTCCATCCAGGCACCAACGACCTCGACATCGGCCTCGCGCTCGCGCTGCTCAACGAGGAGCGATACGCCGAGATCAGCCGCCGGCTTCGCAGCGAGGGATTCAAGCCCGACACCAACGAGAAAGGCAACCCCACCGTCCAGCGCTGGCGACTCGGTGAGCTGAAAGTCGCGATCGACTTTCTGATGCCACCAGCCCCCGCCCAGGACCCGGCGCTACGCGTGCAAAACCTCGAGCCTGACTTCGGCGCCCTTGTCACCCCGGGCCTCGAGCTCGCCTTCGACGAGCGCGTCAACATCGAGCTCCACGGGCACACCCTCAATGGAGAGCGGGCGCGCCGCACCGTCCCCGTCTGCGGAGCCGCCGCCTTCGTCGTTCTCAAGGCTCTCGCGTTCGGTGACCGCGGCGAGCCCAAGGACGCCTACGACCTCGTCTACGTCATTCGCCACTCCCCCGGACGCGGCACCGCGATCGCCAACCGCCTACGCCTCCACGCCCAACACCACGCCGAGATCGTCGCGCGCGCCCTCGGACTCCTGAGCCGCGACTTCAACGCCTCAGACGACATTGGCCCCCGCCGTGCAGCGGCGTTCGCCATCACCGCCGACGCCGAGCTCGACAACGACGCCGCTGACGCGCACGGTTTCGTCGACGACCTGCTGCGCGCCACAGCGAGACTCGGGCTGCGCCAGCTCGACGCCTGACATACGTCGTGGTCACGGCGCGTCAGGGGGCTTTGGCCAGGTATTTGTGCCCCGTCGTCACCTCCACGCGGCGGTGATTGACCAGGTTCGTCACCGCCACCTTGTCCCGCGTCACGCGGATGATCGTGCCTTCACACAGGTCCTCCGTCAGCCATTCCGTGCCCTGCACCGCGCCCGCAGCGTAGTTGCCCTTCGTCGAGAAGCTGCCGTGCGCGTTCGCCCACAGTTTGCGCACCACGTGCTTGCCCGACGTGGCCGCGCTCGCGCGCGCTCTGTGGGCGCGCTCGCGCGCCGTCGGGCAAGCCGCGAAGCTGCCGCCCGCCAGTTCCGCAGTCACAAGCCCGTTGCGCCCCTGCTTGAGCACGAACTCGCCTTCGAAGAATTCGCCCGTCTGGGTCTTGCCGCCGGGCTGGGTCGTAGTCACACGCTCACGCGGCCGTGCGTGGCTTCGATCAGCGTGCCAAACGGGATCTGGCGCAGCGAGGACAGCGGTACGAATGCTCTGCTCCCAGGCAGGCGCACGAGAACCGTGCCGGAGATCGGAGCTATGTTGCCGGTCACCGCCAGGACCGGGCGCGGGACGGACGCTGCGACGCCAGGGCCTGGGAGGCTTGTGACCGGGCCACCCCCTCCGCGCGGCGGTGCGATGTAGGCGAACAGGCTGGCCGCCGTCGCCGCGGACGTGCCGGCATAGGTCGTCACCGTCACGCCCACAGTTCCACTGGCCGCAGGGCTGATCGCAGTGATCGATGACGCCGAGTTGACCGTCACGCTCGCCGCAGGCGTCGTGCCGAAGTCGACTATCGCGCCTTCCACGAAGCCCGAGCCAGCAATCGTCACAACTGTTCCTCCCGCGTCGGGACCGGTCGCTGGACTGACCGCAGATACATCAGGCGTCACTGCCCGTGCGAGCTCCACCACCGAGTGATCGTTCTGTCCCGCGACGTAAAGGCTCGTGCCGTCGGGGCTCACAGTCACACGCCTGGCGCCGGCGATTCCCTTGATTCCAGTCGTGCCACACGTGTTTTTTTCGACTTTGCCGGCGCATTCGAAAGGAGCGGGAAGGGGGGTGAGGGCACCGGTTTCCGCGTCGCGCATGAACTCCGCCTCGTCGTCTTCGAAGGCACTGCTCGCATACACATTTTCTCCCCCCGGGCTGATCGCCACGCCGAGGGCTCTTTCGAGGCCCTTCGCTTCGGTGCAGCCCGCTTCGGCGGGCGCCTTCATCAGGCACGTGTTCGGGGCTGCCAGTTGCGCGAGCGCACCCGAGGGTTCACGGCGGAACTCGAGCACGGCGTTGTTCTGACTCGAGTTCGCGTACACGTCGCGCCCGTCCGGACTGATCACGAGGTCCTCGGGCCCGTCGATCGCCACACCGTGCGCGCATTTCGTGTTGGCCGTGCTGATGCAACCCTCTTCGCCCGGAAGCTGAGCGAGCACTCCCGTGCTCGTGTTCCGTTCGAACGAGACGACGGCGCCTTCGCCGTTGGTCGCGCCCGCCGCGACGTAGACGTTTTTGCTGTCAGGGCTCACGACCACGCCGACGGCGCGTTCGAGCCCCAGCGCACCTTCCGTTTCGCAGCCGGTGAGCCCTTTGCTGCCGCTCGTTATGCAGTTGTTGGGGCCGGAGAACTGCGTGAGCTCGCCGGTTGACGTGTTGCGCGAGAACTCGGCTATCGCTTCGTCTGCAAAGCTCACCACGTACACGCTCTGACCGTCAGGACTGGCCGCGATCCCGTAGGGCGAGTTGAGCCCCTTGGCTTCGTGCGACGCGCATTCGGTGTCTTCCCGGCTGAGGCAGCCCGTCTCGGACAGCAGTCCCGTTTCCGGATCCCGGCTGAACTCGACCAGGCTGTTGGTCCCTTGAGCGATGACGTACACATCCCGTCCGTCCGGGCTGATCGCAACCGCCGCCGGACTGCTCATCGCGATTGCATTCGTGGTGGAGTGCGCGGGAGCGCATTCGCTCGCTCCTGAGGTCACGCAACCGATCTCGGTCAGCGTGCCGTTCGCCTGGTTGCGGAAATACTCGACGAGATCGCCCGACACAGCGACGGAGTAGACGTTCCTTCCGTCTGGGCTCACCTGCGCCTCATATGAGGCATTGAGTGTGCCTTCCGACAGCAACACTCCGCAGCCAATCAAGCTTTCTTCACCAGGATGGGGGTAGCCCAGTTCCCCCACGCAGTTGAACGGGCTTTCTAGCTGCGAGAGCGAGCCAGGCAGCGGAGCGGCCCCCGATCCAGCCGGGGCCGCCAGCGAGAGCGCCAAGGCGAGCGACGCCAGCACGGTACGCGCGCGACGCGAAGAAGACATGCCCGAATCTGCAATCACCACTCAAGCCCCCGACCTCGCTGGCCCCGGTCAGGCCAGACTTGACATACGTGCGCGGGGACTCTACAGCTTGATCTCCGGCCGGTGTTCGCACCTCGCTCGTGGCCACCGAGGCCAAGTGCCGCCCCCATACGCGGAAATTACGTAGCCCGCGTATGGGAGTGACGTCCCACGCCCGGCGCGTCGCCCCGACGGTTAGCATCAACCCGTGCAGAGGCCGGGGACTCGAACGAGGTGGCGCTGAGATGCCAGGCGCCCACAGGCCTCGGCGCAAGGCGCTGTCATTGCTGGCAGTCGCCATATTGGCCGGCGGCATCGGCGTGCTCGCCTACGCCACCCACGTGCTGCGCCGCAGCGAACTGCAGACCGTCGACGCGCGGTTCTCGATTCGTGGCGCGCGCCAGGCTCCCTCGAACATCGTGTTCGTGCAGATCAGTCCCACGGCCGAACGAGAACTCTCCGAACACGGCCTCGATGCCCGGTCTCCTCTGCCCAGACGATACGACGCCGAGGTCGTCGACCACCTCAGACAAGCCGGTGTCAAGACGATCGCGATGGACATGGAATTCACACAGAGAACCACCGAACCGGAAGACGACGCGCTCGTCGAAGCCGTCGGCCGTGCTCACGGCAAAGTCGTGCTTGCGACCGTCACCGTCTTCAACAGGCCGCGCGGCGGTACGACCATCTTCGGGGGAGAACCGCTGCTGCACGAACTTGGAGCGCGGCCGGCAGAGGTACGGCTGACACTCGACAGCGACGCCACCGTCCGGCGCTTTGCCGACGAATACAGCGGGCTCGGGAGCTTCCCGGTGGTGGCCGCCGAAGTGATGACCAGACGCAAGGTCCCCGCCTCCACGTTCGAACACGGCATCTTGCCGATCGACTTCGCAGGGCCGCCCGAAACGTTCAAGTCGATCTCGTACGCCAAGGTGATGCGTGGGGAATTCCCCGCCAGCCTGTTCCAGGGCAAGTTGGCGATCGTCGGCGCCTCCTCACCGATCCTGCAGGACCTACACGCCACCGCAACGACCGGAAGCATCGAGATGGCTGGGCCCGAAATCTGGGCCAACGCCACGGCGACGCTGCTCCAGGGCGTCCCGCTGAGGTACGTCCCCGGCTGGATCAACCTCCTGCTCATCGCCTTTCTCGGCGTCGCCGTCCCGCTGGGCAGCCTGCGCGTGCGCCAGTGGCGATCGCTGCTCGACGCGGTGGCGCTCGCCGTCGTCTTCG